>ENA-UPSB01000147-UPSB01000147.1-bioreactor-metagenome-genome-assembly--contig:-NODE-147-length-127539-cov-18.828731_pt1 | contig 127539 bp, 118 predicted proteins | sample MGYA00238182_ERZ773286 | MGnify/ENA primary metagenome ERZ773286 (study PRJEB29026, sample SAMN07631240) | bioreactor metagenome | isolation source: Switchgrass digestor | place: USA: Dartmouth...
ACGGAGCCCGTATACCTGAAGTTGCATGGAGAATACAGGAACGTGTTAAATCCGCGGTGGAAAGCATGACAGGTATGAATGTAGTTTCCATAAATATCCATGTACAGGGAATTAGTTTTGAAAAGGCTAAAGAAGAGAAAAAGTCTGAATAGCCATCCAGGGTGAATTGAGGTTGCTTAATGTTTGGTTATGTTGAACCGGATAAACCGGAATTAAAAATACGAGAGTATGACGTGTTTCGGGGATACTACTGCAGCTTGTGCAAGACTCTTGGGCGTCGTTACGGTCAATTTTCACGGCTTACCCTGAATTATGATCTTGCATTTTTATATGTACTCCTGGATTCGTTAAGCTCTCTTCCCATCAGAGGCAAAATACAAAGATGCATCGTTCATCCCTTAAAAAAACGTTTTATTTTATTTTCCAATAATTTTGCGGAATATGCGTCAGACATGAATATTATTTTGATGTATTATAATTTAGAGGATAAATGGAACGATGAAAGAAATGTAATGGGGGGATCCGGTACTCTGGCGTTAAAAAGAGCCTTTAAAAAGGCAAAAAAGAGGCATCCCGAAAAATGCGCCTCAATAGAGAACCATTTAACGAGGCTATCCGATCTAGAAAAGCAGGGATGTGATTCGGTGGATGAAGTTGCCGAAGAGTTTGCTGCCATTATGAGGGATATATTTGAATGCGAGAGCATTGAGGATGAAAATGACAGAAAAGCTTTAGGCTGGATGGGTTACAATTTGGGCCGCTGGATCTATATCCTGGATGCCTATGAAGATATTGAAAAAGACGTTAAGAATAATTCCTATAATCCCCTGGTAAGTCAGTATGGCTTTAAAGGCGATAATATAAAAGATTTTAAAGAATCTATCCGGGAGAAGGTAAATTTTGCTTTGACTTATTCATTGAGTGAGGTAGAAAAAGCGTATTCCCTTCTTGCTATTGAAAAGAATAAGGGTATACTCGATAATATACTGTATTCAGGGTTAATTGTCAGAACAGATAAGGTGTTGCAAGAAAGAGGTATAAAAGATGAAAAAGAATCCCTATAAGGTTTTAGGCATAAAAGAAGGAGCCAGTTACGACGAAATAAAACGCGCATACCGTGAGCTGGCCAAAAAGTATCATCCTGACAGATATCAAAATAATCCTCTGGCAGATTTGGCCGAAGAAAAAATGCGGGAAATCAATGAGGCCTATGAGGAGCTTATGAAAAATGCCGGCAATTATCAATATAGGGCTGATTATGAGGAATCCTATAATAACAGCAATGCATCCCAGGGAACATACAAACAGCAATATCAGCAGCAACAGTCAGGATCATACTCATATAACACTCAATATCAATATCAATATGAAAATGAATCCGACCTTGAAAACAAAGTAAGGATGTATATAAATAATGGTAATATAGCCGAAGCCCAGAGAATATTGGACAAGATGAAAAACAGGAATGCTGCCTGGTATTATCTGCAAGGTCTTGTATTCTTAAGAAGAGGCTGGTATGACCGAGGCTACAGCAGTATTCAAAGGGCGGTCAACATGGATCCTGCCAATTTTGAATACAGAAATGCATTAAATAACCTTAATCAGCAATCTACAGGATACAGGCACAATAATTATTATAGAAACAGCTACAACTCAAGTCCTGACATGTGTAATCTTTGTGTTAATCTCTGGTGTTTGGATACCTTCTGCGAATGCTTGGGCGGAGATTTAATAAGCTGCTGCTAAACAATAAACAAGAACGAGGTTTTTGGATTGGAAAACAGTTCGGGCTTAAAAAACCGGAAGGATAAGTCAAATAATAATACACGTAAAATTTCTCTGACAGGAATCCTGTCAGCATTCATCGTTATAGTGTTATTTTTGGAATCAATTGCACCGACAGGAAGACTGGGGTTTTATGTTTTAGCCGGGTTCATTCTGTCGGTTATAATTATGGAAGCCGGTGCCAAATGGGCCTGGGCGTCTTATGTGGTAACTTGTGCCGCAGGTTTTCTTGTGGTACCGGAAAAACTCAATTTACTTCCGTATGTATTATTCTTTGGCATATATACGATATTAAAATACCATATTGAATCATTGAGAAAGACATGGCTGGAGATACTGCTTAAGTTTGCCGCTTTTAATCTTTTCCTGTGGCCGACCTGGAGTATAATGAAGACTTTTCTGCCCCAATCATTGACATCAGGTACCATGATGATCGTTACGGGTATTGTATCACAAGTGGTATTTGTGCTATATGATATATTGTTTACAGCATGGATAAGGTTTTATTTTGAGAAAATAGCGCCAATAATTCGAAAACCTAATCCGTAGCATGTTTTTATCGGAGAAAGATAACAGCGAACGATGTATTGTGTCAGCTCAAGTGTGGTTTATCATCTTCATTGAGACAAAACCTGTTGCCGGGGGAGAATCATGAATCACGGTCAAAATTTTTAGCTGCGGCGTTTATTGCCGCAGCTTTTTACCATTATAATAAAGAGAGGGCATAGACTGCGCGACAGCTTACTGTCATCCTGGGGGTTCCACAGCCCCTCTGTCATCCTGAACGGAACGAAGTGGAGTGAAGGATCTTATATGTTAACATAAAGATTCTTCGCTATCGCTCAGAATGACAGGGGAGGAAAAGATTCTTCGCTATCGCTCAGAATGACAGGGAAAGATGTCATCCTAAGCGGAGTCGAAAGATCTTATAGTTACTTTTACGTAAACCGAAAATAATATCAATGCGTTAATGTAATTTTAAACAAGAGGAGATTTTTTAATGAACGACAGAGCGTTACGTGTTCTTGAATACTATAAAATAATGAAATTACTCAGCGAAAGGACGGTTTCTGCGCTGGGCAGAACATACGTGGAGAATTTAAAACCTGTTTCGGACTTTTTTGAAGTACAGGAAAGGCTTAAGGAAACCAATGACGCTGCGGCATATTTGTGGCGGAAGGGAAGCCCGCCTTTCGGAGGGATCCATGATATAAGGGGATCTTTGAAACGTGTAGAAATAGGGTCTGTCCTGAGCATATCCGAACTACTCAGGATTGGGGATGTCCTGCGCTGCGGAAGGATCATAAAGCAATTTCTCACAAATGACATACCTGCTGATTGGGAAGGCAATATCGCCCTGGAATTGGGACGTCAGATTACGGGGTTCAAACAGGTAGAGGACGCGATATCAAACGCGATTATCAGCGAGGAAGAAATTTCTGACCGGGCCAGCCCCGAACTTTTCTCCATAAGAAGGAGTATCCGGCAGAAGCAGGATGGAATAAAAGACAAATTATTATCAATCATACGTTCCAACGAATACAAAAAGATAATGCAGGACGCTGTTGTAACAATTAGAGGCGACCGCTATGTCATACCGATAAAACAGGAATATAAAAGCCAGGTTCCGGGGCTTGTCCATGACATGTCAGCATCCGGGGCTACCGTGTTTATAGAGCCGCTGGCGGTGGTTGAAGCAAATAACGAGATAAAGGCTCTGCTGATTCGCGAGCAGCATGAAATTGAACGGATCTTACAGGAATTATCGGCTAAAGTGGCAGAAATACGGGTAGAACTGGGTATCAATGTTGAAATACTGTCAAGGCTGGATTTTATGTTCGCCAAGGCAAAACTTTCCCGTGACATGAACGGGATCTGCCCTCATCTTACCGATAAAAGACAGGTTAGAATAAAGCAGGGCAGACACCCGCTTTTGGACAAGCATAAAGTCGTACCCATTGACATCGAACTGGGCTATGATTTCACCACATTGGTCATTACAGGGCCTAATACCGGAGGGAAAACAGTTACTCTCAAAACTGTGGGCCTCTTTGTATTGATGCTTCAGTCGGGCCTTCATATACCTGCCCAGGAGGGTAGTGAATTTGGTATATTTGAAAGCGTTTATGCGGATATAGGCGACGAACAGAGCATAGAGCAGTCTTTAAGTACTTTTTCATCCCATATGAAGAATATTGTTTATATTCTGGACAATGCTGATGAAAATTCGCTGGTTTTATTTGACGAGCTTGGTGCAGGGACCGATCCTACTGAGGGGGCGGCGCTTGCCATGGCTATACTGGAGGGCCTTACAAAAAGGGGTATATGCACCATGGCAACCACCCATTACAGTGAGTTGAAAATCTATGCCATGACAACTAAAAATGTTCAAAACGCATGTTGTGAGTTTGACGTTGAGACCCTTCGCCCAACTTACAGGCTTCTGGTGGGGGTTCCGGGAAAAAGCAATGCCTTTGCGATATCCAAAAAACTGGGTCTGGACCCTTATATAATCCATAAGGCTAAGGGATATTTATCCCAAGATAATATACGATTCGAGGATGTCCTTTCTGATATAGAAAAAAACAGGACACAGGCCGAGAAAGAAAAAGACGAGGCGGCCATGCTCAGGCTGGAAATTGAAAAACTGAAAAACGAGATCAAAAAGGAAAAGGAAAGGATTAACAAAGAGAAAAGCAATATCATTGCAAAAGCAAAAGAAGAAGCCAGGGCTATAATAATGAATGCCCGGTATGAATCAGAAGAACTTTTGGACCGGCTAAAGGAGCTTTACAGTCAGGGGCTTGAAGCCATCAATGAAAAAAACCTTCAGGAAGCAAGAGCGAAAGTTAGAAACCTGGATAATATTGAAGGTCGGTTGGTAGAGACCTATGATATGCCTGAATACCATGAAGCGCCAAAGGATTTGAAACCCGGAGAAACCGTACTGATGCTCAATCTCAACCAAAAGGCCACTGTACTTGAAAAGCCTGATCCTGATGGACAGGTGATGGTACAGGCGGGTATAATGAAGGTTAAGGTTAATGTAAAACAACTTAAGCGCATTGACGAGCAAAAGGAATCCATAGAAAAATTGAACCGGGTCAGGGTAACGGGTGTAAAGTCTTCTCCCGTAAGCCTGGAGCTGGATTTGCGGGGACTCAATGTTGAGGAAGCCGTTGAAAAGGTGGACAAGTATATTGACGATGCCGTTATTGCAGGGCTTCATGAAGTGTCATTAATACACGGCAAGGGGACAGGAACACTACGAAAAGCCATTCATGCTCATTTGAAAGGACATGCCCATGTTGCGGCATATCGTCTTGGAAATTACGGTGAAGGCGATACGGGTGTTACGGTAGTAGAACTTAAGTAAGGAGCAGAAGAGAAATGCACGGATTAGGAACGATAGTAAATGTTATAACAATCGTTATCGGCAGTACTCTTGGAATTTTCCTCAAGAAAGGCATACCGGAACGATTCAAGAATACCATTATGCAAGCTGTAGGTCTGGCGGTAATAATTATAGGGATTTCAGGGACTCTGCAGGGGATATTCACGGTAACCGAAGAAGGAAAGCTTGATCGACGTTACATAACAGAGATGATAATATTCCTGGTGATTGGAAGTCTCATCGGAGAAGCCTTAAAAATCGAGGATGGGCTGGACAGGTTGGGAATATGGTTCCAAAACCGATTTGCAGGAAAGGAATCCAATTTTGCCAAAGGTTTTGTAACTGCAAGTCTGGTTTATGTTGTAGGAGCAATGGCCATTATCGGTTCTCTGGAGGACGGTCTTTACGGGAAAATTGATATTCTCCTTGCCAAATCCATGCTTGACGGCATAAGTTCCATAATTTTTTCTGCAACACTGGGTATCGGGGTCATGTTTTCCGGTTTATCGGTATTGGTTTACCAGGGCGGGATCACAGCTTTGGCAGGTGTATTAAAACCGTTCTTAAGCGATGTTGTGGTGTCTCAGATGTCGCTGGTGGGAAGTATCCTTATATTGGCTATTGGTTTTAATTTGCTGGAAATAAAGAAATTCAAGGTTGGGAACATGCTGCCGGCTATTTTTATTCCCCTGGTTTATTCATTGTTTCAATAAATCATAGGAACGGTTATTATGGTTATAATCCTAAACGTCAGCGAAGAATCTTGTCCAACCATGTTATTCTGTGCGCCAGCGAAGAATCTTTTATGTTAACTTTTATAGATCCTTCGGCTTCGCTACGCTCCGCTCAGGATGACAATTGTCCTGTCATTCTGAGCGTAAGCGAAGAATCTATATGTTAACATATAAGATCCTTCACTCCACTTTGTTCCGTTCAGGATGACAGATGGGGGGGACTTTGTTCCGTTCAGGATGACATCGGTAGGCGGGCGCGAGGTTTCTCATTGAGATAAAGCCGGTTAGCTTCATACCCCAAAAAATGACATAAAGAGAGTTTGCGCAAAAGAGCAATTATTTGTATAATTATATAAACGCTTTAATGTAGTGAAGCAAGATTACATATATAAGGAGAGACGAATATGAAAAAACTCATGCTGGGCAACGAGGCCATTGCCCGCGGTGTCTATGAGGCGGGGGCGACGGTTGCAACGGCATACCCGGGAACTCCAAGTACAGAGATTACCGAGAATATCGCAAAATATGACGAAATATACTCCGAATGGGCTCCGAACGAAAAGGTAGCCCTTGAGGTTGCTATAGGAGCTTCTATAGGCGGTGCAAGAGCCGCAACGGCTATGAAGCATGTAGGGCTGAATGTAGCGGCAGATCCCTTGTTTACAGCTTCATATACCGGTGTAAACGGCGGATTGGTCATATTTGTTGCTGATGACCCAGGTATGCACAGTTCACAGAATGAACAGGATACCAGGATTATTGCAAGAGGCGCGAAAGTACCTGTTATAGAGCCATCTGACAGCCAGGAATGCAAGGATTTCACCAAAGAAGCCTTCAGAATAAGCGAAGAGTTCGATACGCCTGTTATTGTACGGCTTAGCACCAGGGTGTCCCATTCCCAGGGTATAGTTGAGCTGGAGGACAGAGAGAATTATGAATTGAAGCCATTTGTAAAAAACCCGGCAAAATATGTTATGATGCCGGCAATGGCAAGACGCAGGCACGTTTCTGTAGAGGAACGCATGGCAAAGCTGCGGGAGTACTCTGAACAGTCTTTACTGAACAGGATTGAATGGGGAGATAAGAAAATCGGCGTGATCACATCCGGCATAGCTTACCAGTACGCCAGAGAAGCATTCGGAGATGTTTCATATCTTAAGCTTGGCATGGTTTATCCTCTGCCGGAAAAACTTATTAAAGAATTCGCCTCTCAGGTAGAAAATCTTTACATAATTGAAGAGCTGGAACCTTTCATAGAGAACCAGTGCCGTAAGATGGGGCTTAAGGTCATAGGAAAGGATAAGCTCCCGGTCATAGGCGAATACAGCGCCGGCTTAATCAGGGAGAAGATATTTGGAGAAACTTCGGAAAAGCTTAATGATATTAAGGACGAAGTTCCGGCAAGACCGCCTGTGTTATGCGCAGGGTGTCCCCACAGAGCTACATTTTATGTATTGAAAAAGCTTAAGCTGACCGTTTCCGGAGACATTGGGTGTTATACCCTCGGAGCTCTGGCTCCGCTGGAATCTGTCGACACTACCATTTGTATGGGCGCCAGCGTAGGAGTGGCACATGGATTGGAGAAGGCCAGAGGCAAAGAGCAAAGCAAAAAGACGGTTGCTGTAATAGGTGATTCTACTTTTATACATTCAGGAATTACCGGACTCATTGATATGGTCTATAACAATTGCAGCGGAACCGTTATTATATTGGACAATTCCATAACAGGCATGACAGGCCACCAGCATAATCCCACCACCGGTTATAACATCAAAGGAGAACCTGCAAAGCAGGTGGATCTGGTTAAACTTTGCCAGGCTGTCGGCGTAGAGAGGGTCAAGGTATGTGATCCCTTTAACTTAAAGGAATTTGAGCAGGTTGTCAAAGAAGAAGTTGCGGCTGACGAGCTTTCAGTGATAATAGCCCAAAGGTCTTGCGCACTGTTGAAGCATGTAAAATTCGGTCCCGTTTTGACCATTAACCAGGATAAATGCACCAAATGCCGTATGTGTATGAGGTTGGGCTGCCCGGCAATTGTTGACAGGGGTGATCACATGGAGATAAACCCAACTCAATGTGCAGGCTGTGATCTTTGTCCGAAAGTATGTAGATTTAATGCGATAGAAAAGGCAGGTGGCCGGGATGAATAATACAAGTATTTTGATCGTAGGAGTAGGCGGCCAGGGAACATTGCTTACCAGCCGTATTCTGGGTGATGTGGCATTAAGCTCAGGACTGGATGTTAAAGTTTCTGAGGTACATGGCATGTCCCAGCGGGGAGGAAGCGTGGTAACCTATGTTAAAATGGGTGAAAGGATATTTTCTCCCATTATAGAGAAAAATGAGGCGGATATCATACTTTGCTTTGAAAAGCTTGAGGCTTTAAGATGGATCGATTATGCCAAAAAGGATGCAAAGATCATTATCAATGATCAAAGGATAGATCCGATGCCGGTCATTACAGGCAAGGCAAAGTATCCTGAAAACATAATCGAGAAAATAATAGCAAATTATAAAAATGTGATTGTTGTTCCGGCCCTAGATATTGCAAAAAAATGCGGGAATATAAAGGCAGTCAATGTTGTGATGATTGGCGTACTGGCGAGACATTCAAAGTTTGAGAAAGACTTATGGATCAAGGCCATTGAAAAAACAGTAAAACCACAATTTCTGGAAGTTAATCTCAAAGCGTTTGAAGAGGGATATAATCAATCAGGAACATAAGATATGATTTTTGGAGGTAGACATGATAAATAAGCGGATTTATGGTTCTATGGTTCTATTTTCCCTGATTATTGCATTGATTTTTTTATTTTTTGTATCCGGCTCAATAAACTCAAATGCAGCAGTAAATACAGGGAATGCTGGCTATGCCAACAAAAAGCAAATTAATGACAGCGGATTTGACAGAGTAGACCGTTTTCCGCTTATTGAAACATCCGGAATGGAGCTTAAGCTTATAGAAAAGTATGAAAGGTATAATGAAAAAGCGGACGAAATAAAAGAAACGTTTGCTATAAAAATAAAAGACAGTATTATAGGCTATCTTCTATATGATTCATACATCATGAATAATGGAGATTTATACTACTACCTGAAATACGAACCTATTGGGTTCAACCTCAGATCTATAAGCATCATGCTGCCCTTTACCTTCAATGAATATGACTTAAGAACCATTGAGTATCCCGAAGGACTGGACCAGACAAAATCAGTTATCAGGGCATATGAGGGTCTAAAATCTGATGATGATCTTCTAAGTACCTTAGAGCCCGGTTCTGTTTATATCGATTCCAAATCATTGAATGGCTTTTTCAGTTATAGCAGCATTTATGAGATAAGTACCCATAAAATCAGAAAAGAATTATATGATAAGGCAAAAAATATCCAGATAACCGGAGACGGTGTCAAAGTTACTCTTCCGGCAGCCGAGAATGCCTTTTCCGAGCAGTGGGGGATCATCTCAAAGGAAAAGCTGGTTGACTGGAAGGATGAAACTGCAGTGGAGGCTATAAAAACAGGAGATTTAAGCCGGGTAAGAAAATGGGGCGGTGACGGACAGTATTACTTTTTGCCTAACGGATATGCACCATATAGTCCCAATGGCTTCTACAGAAACAGCGCAAATCATATCGGAAACAAATACCTCGGCATTGAAGGCCGATTCTTTGAGGACTATGCCTATATAACCATCGATACGCTGACAAAAACCCAGAATTCAGAAGGATATTGGGGAACCGACCCAATGGCTGTGGGATTGTATAATAATTATAAAGTAGGCGCTGGTTTCTTCGATACGAGATGGGATACAGAGGCTGCATTATCTCTTCTGAGAGGTTATAGAAAATTTAACGAACCGCTGTTTTTAAAGGCAGCCAACAAATATGCCCAATTCTACTGCGATTTTGCTGTTTCCAATGCCTACCTTACAAAAAACCAGGGGCTCCTGGTCTATGACTATGGTTTTAATGCAACGCCGGGTGTAAAAACCCATGTATCATTGAATCATCTGGTGAGCGAGATGAATTTCCTGCTTGAGATGTATAACAGTACAGCAAAGAGTGAATATCTCCAGGTGGCAAATCGTATTCTGACAGGAATCACAGATACTGCCGAAGAATGGATCAATCACGAAACAGGTGATTTATTCTATGGCTATTACGGGGACGGAAAATACGATGTTGAGGACTATCCGACCCTTACCCTGGATGATTTACGGTATGCGCAGGTATTATTGACGACTTTATACTCCAATGAGGATCCAAGTATAAAAATGCTTATAGAAATAAAGGAAGAATATTTAGCGAGAAAAGGTATAGTTCACTGAGAGGAGAATGGTTATGTTTAATAAAAAACTTGTAGAAGACCTAGGAAAGTCATCCATGATAAGGGCCATGTTTGAAGAAGGAGCACGGTTGAAAAAAATATACGGAGACGAAAATGTTTATGACTTTAGCCTGGGGAACCCTGAAGTTGAACCGCCCGCTGAAGTTATTGATTCTTTGAAGAAATATGTTAACAGCGGAGAAGAAGGACTACATAAATACATGAACAATGCAGGCTTTCCTGATGTAAGACAGAAGGTGGCGGCTTATCTTACGAAAAAGAGCGGTGTACAATTGGATGAGAATAATATCATTATGGTATGCGGAGCGGCTGCAGGTCTCAATGTGACTTTAAAGGCTCTGTTGAATCCGGGAGAGGAAGTTATTGTGCTGGCTCCCTTCTTTGTAGAGTATGGTACCTATATTGAACAGGCAGGCGGCAAAACAGTAGTTGTTAATACCATAAAAGACAGTTTCCAAATTGATGCCGATGCGGTCGAAAAAGCTATAACCGATAAGACAAAAGCCATTATCATCAATTCTCCCAATAATCCTACCGGGGTTGTATATGACAGGGAATCCTTAGAAAGGCTTAATGAAGTTTTAGAGAAAAAAGAAGGAGAACTGGGGATCAATATTTTTGTTATATCTGATGAACCGTACGTCAGCCTTGTTTATGACGGAGTTGAAGTACCCAGTACTCTGTCGATATTTAAAAAGAGCATCTCTATAAATTCCTTCAGTAAATCATTGGCTCTACCTGGCGAGAGAATAGGATATATTGCGGCCAGCAGCAGGATCCCGGAAGTCGGGACGCTGGTTTCGGTTATGATAACTTTAAACCGGACATTAGGCTTCGTTAACGCGCCCTCGCTTTTCCAGAAGGTCGTTGCGGATAACCTTGAAGTGGCTGTCGATACTGAAAGCTATAAGAAAAAACGTGATTTACTGTATAACCATCTTACAAAACTCGGATTTAAGTGCGTTAAGCCCGACGGAGCTTTCTATTTATTTGTAAAAACTCCTATAGAAGATGATATAGCTTTCTGTAAAACTGCTGCGAAGTATAATCTTTTGATCGTTCCCGGCAGCGGTTTCAGAGGTCCGGGATATGTGCGGATAGCTTATTGTACCGATATCAAAATGATAGAACGCAGCCTGGATGCATTTACAAAACTGGCAAAGGAATATGGTTTGGGCTGATATTATATTGTAAGTAATATTGTATTTATCAACAAAAATGAATCGAGGTTGTCTCAGAGAACGGAACATGTCATTGTATGGAGCTATATAGCCACAGGATCATCAACTTCCGGCTGTTGTCCCCAAATGACTTTCTGTTATTGAGACGATCTCTTTTATATTTAGAATGATTACATGTATATATAATAATTTTGTTAGAGAATATGAACACATGTGGTAATATGGGATTATGTTCCGCTATTTATTACATTGGGGACTCAATTTTGCAGGGCAGGTGTTACATAAAATGAGGTACATAAGAAAAATGTCTAAGAAATTGGTATGTTTTGTTTTTTCATTATTGTTTATATTTAACGCGTGTGAGATATCAAGCGCTTTAAGCGGTCAGGAAAATCACAGCATCATTATTGACGGCAGGAAAGCGGAAATAACCTTGAATTCCGGTGATAAATACCTTTATGTGCCGGCAGAAAAAATATATACATTGCTGGGTGCGAGTTATAGTTGGGATCCATCAAACAATCGTGCCATAATACGATATGGTGCAAAAAGTTTTACCATAAGTGAACAGGACTATCAAATCAATATCAACGGCAGGATAATACGACTGGAAAACAGGCCGTACATCAATAACGGCGCGCTTATGATACCTCTCGTTTCAGCGGCCGAGACTCTGGGTGGAGGGCTGGAATGGGATGAAAGTTCGAAGACCTGGAAAATCTACAGCCGGAAACAGCTTGAGAATACGGTGGATCGAATGGGCAACGGTACGCTTGTTCAGGATAAGCTTCTCAAATATGAGAAATATTTTGACGATGGCAAATATAAGTTCTGGTCTTCTTTAAGGGACGGCGCATCCCTGTACCGCTCCGATTCCGACGGCAATCACCCCGGAAGGTTAATTGACACAGCCACAGAAGTTATCGGTTTGGACAGTGATTACGTGTATTATATAGATATTTCAAAAGGCGGTTTTCTCTACCGAATCAATAAAGACGGCACAGATCTTAATAAATTGACGGATGACGCTGTTGAATCGGCATGGATTGATGGGCAGCGCATTAAGTACTACAGCAAAAACAAAGGATTGACCCTGCATTCCGTAGCAAAGGACGGAAGCGATAAAAGAACAGAATCAACAGAAGTAACCGTAATGAATAAAGACTGGGTCATCAATGGTAATGTAACGGTTTCAGATAAAAATATTCTTTTAAAAGGCAATCTCATCATCAATAAAACAGGATCTCTTACCCTGAATAATGTAAATTTGCTGTTTGACTGTGGTAATGAGAATTTAGGCCCAGTCGAAAGAAGCATAAAAGTTGATTCATCAGCTTTAACTATAAGGAACAGCCGGGTAGGGTCAACTTACCCCGACGGCGAGATCATTTTTTCTGCGGGTTCATCAAAGGTGGAAATAGAGTCCAGCAGGATATCCGGTATCAAAGACCATATTTTATTATACCGGTGTGATAACTCAAGAATTATTAGCAATTATATTATCAACTCGGCCGAAAATGGAGTTATCAAATTTGCCGGTTCAAACCGCCCGCTCTTTAAGGATAATGTCATCATCAACAAGACACGGGGCGCAATTCCGACTGCCGTAATACAAGCTGAATTCACAAAAGACGCAAGTATTATGGACAATGTGTTTGTGGATCAGGGTGAATGTATATCGTTTACACGGCAGACAACCGAAAGCTGTGGGGCTAATAACCTGATTTTCGGTGATTCCGGAAGTCAATGTATCACACTGCGGCAGGCGGCCGGGAACAATATTTTTTATAATAACTTTATACAACTCAACTATGATGACGGTTATCGCATCACAAACGTACAGGATGGTATTGGAATATTGTCGGATACCGTGGATGCTGCATCTGTGTTTGAAAAGAATGTAATCAACAATGCCGCAAATGCAATAACCATTAAAAACATCAATAACTGTGTATTTGATTCCAACAGGGTTTGGATGCAGCATACCGATAACGGAACTGACCGGGACGGATTCAGAAGCCTGGACATGCAGTATTCTCACCACTGTGAAATTATAAATAATATCTTCACATCATGGCCAGGAGAGACAGGCAGTGGTATGCAGCTGTTCTACTCCACTGACAACCGGATCGAAGCAAATACATTAAAAGGTTTCAAATTTGGCCTGGAATTATGGAATGCATCTGATTCCAATATTTTATCCGGCAATCGTATTGCCGACTGCTTAAGTTACATAGTGACCGACAGATCAAACGGTAATAAAGTGATAAAGAACTCATTCATTTCAAATAAGAACGTCAGAATATATGCTTACAATAACGGAGACAACGAGTGGGCATCTAACTTCTACAGTGATTTATCTTATCAGTCCCAGCAAACACTGTTTGGAACGGGAAGCGATAAAACTCCGTCGGGTAAGCCATATGATCTTATTAAAGCAAATAGGGAGTATACGCCCAAAAAGTTCACACCAGTCGATATGAAAGATACCGAAATAAAAGACTATTGTATTTATAACAACGAAACATGGAAAAATGAGAATCTTATTTGGGAATGGAATAATATAAGAGTTATGGGAGGCGGTACGCTGACCGTTGAAAACACAACTGTTAAAGCACCCTCAACCTTCGATAGTGAGCCGTACATCATTGTGGAGAGCAGCGGAACACTGATTTTAAGAAACAGCAAAATCCTGGCTGATCCTTTTGGTATGCCCATTTATATATCAGTATCCGCCGGAGGAAAGATCATTGCTGAAAACTGTACATTCGAGTGTTTACCGGCATTTGACATCATGGGTTCCGGTTCGGTGGTAAAAAACTGTATATTTGATAACTGCTATGCCGTGAATTTTTATGACTGCTCAAATGTTACTATTCAGAATTGTAAAATCACAAATTCTTACTTCGGCTTTCTTATCGGGGATTGCGCAAGCGGCATGATCAGCGGGAATAAAGAAGAGAATATCGCCATCAGGCTCGGAGAACCTGCCCAGGTTCCTGTTCCTGAAAATAAAAACACAGGGAACAATAAAAATTCCAATGGGAAGAGAAAGGTCGCATATATAACGATTGATGACGGGCCCACAAGAAGCGTTACCCCATTAGTCCTTGACACACTTAAAAAGTATGGGGTGAAGGCTACATTCTTTGTATTGTCCAAGCAAGGTGTCGATGATATCTATAGAAGGATAATTGATGAAGGCCATGTGCTGGGTAACCATTCCTCATCACATGATTACAATATTCTCTACAAAAAAACGGTGGAAGACTTTAAGAACGATGTATTGAAAGCAAGAAACTATATAAGCCAAAAATTCAATTATACCACCACTTTGTTCAGATTCCCCGGAGGGTCAGGGAGCTGGGGGAAAGATATAATAAAAGCAAGAGTGGAAGTTTTAGCAAATTTGGGATACAGGTATTTTGACTGGAATTCCTCGATGGGAGATACTGACACCAATCTTAAAAAATACGGGAGTGATGAACAAATAGCGAATGTTTTGGCCAATAACATCCTGAAGAATACCAAAGGAAAGGACAAATTAATAATCCTCATGCATGATTCTGCAGGGAAAAAATATTCGGCAATGGCGCTTCCTATAGTCATAGAAGGCTTAAGAGAGCAGGGGTATGAATTTGACGGTTTAACAGATTATTAAATAAAGTCAGCCCCTTTCGACATACCATGCCTTGACTATACAGAATGACTTAAAAAGGAGACTATCCGCTCCAAAACTCTCAATAACAATAAGATAATACGTCTGCTTGATGAGATAAAAAAGGGGAGCAAGTATGATGGCGTATACACAAGAAAGAATACAGGAGATCGTAGCAAATCAAAGAAAATTTTTTCGTTCCGGGGTTACCCTGGATGTCAAATGGAGATTGCAGCAGCTGAAGAAACTGAAAGCGGCTGTCATCGCTCATGAGGAAGAACTTGAAAAAGCGTTGTATGAAGACTTGGGGCGCAGCAGAACAGAAGCATATTTGTGCGACATCGGTCCCGTGATCGTAGAGATCAACGAAACCATCCGGGGATTAAAAAAATGGGCAAGACCGGAACGGCATTTCAGCGGACTTATGTGTTTTCCCAGCACGTGTGCTACGGTCTATAAACTGCCATACGGTGTTTCGCTGATCATAAGTCCCTTTAACTTCCCGATCCTTCTGACACTTGGGGTATTGACGGCAAGTATTGCAGGAGGAAACACCGCAGTTATTAAGACCAGCTCAAAATCGGCTGCCAGTACCAGGGCATTGCAAAAGCTAATTGAAGAAACATTTCCTGAAAACTATGTTACAGTCATAGATGGCGGTCATGATGTGGCTGATATGTGCCTGGCACAGCGTTTTGATAAAATATTCTATACAGGTTCACCTGCGGTTGGAAAGCATGTGCTTGCACAAGCAGCAAAAAATTTGACACCGGTTGCACTGGAACTTGGCGGGGAAAACGGCAACTGGTGTATTGTCAGAAAAGATGCCAATATAAAAGATGCGGCACGTAAGATCGCATTTTTTAAGCTTTGCAACGCAGGGCAGATTTGTATCAATATCAATCAGGTCGCGGTAGCCGAGGAAATAGCCGATTCTTTTATTGAGGCACTAAAGAGCGAGTTTAAAAGACAAATCGGTGAAAAACCCGAAGAAAATGAAGAGTATCCAAAACTCATCAATGATGCGGCATACGACAAATGCCAAAAGCTGGCGGAAGAATATAGAGACAGGATAATTTTCGGAGGAACCGGCAACAAAGAAACAAGACGATTCGCTCCGACTATGATTTATCCTGTCAAAACTGATGAAGAAATAGTTAAGCACGAATTGTTCTGCCCGCTGCTGCCAATTGTACCCTTTAGGGATCAAGAAATCGATAAATTGATGGAAACCATTGCTGACAGGGAACACCCTCTTGCCATGTATGTATTTACCAGTGATATGAGATGGGCGAAGAAGGTTATGTCAACCCAGCAATACGGCGGAGGATGTATCAATGAAGTCTGTATCCATATCATGGTAAAAGGTGTACCCTTCAATGGAGTGGGACATTCCGGAATGGGTGCATACCATGGAGAGTGGGGCTTCAGGGAGTTCACACATCCTGCCACAGTTTTGAAAGGTAAAACGCGTTTTAATCTGCCATTACGCGAACATCCGTATTCAGGAAAACACGAAAAAATGAAGATGTTTCTGTTGAAAATGTTTGAGCGATAAGGTAAGTATAGGTTCTGAATGGAAGAATCAAATATCTCATACTAAAAAAGAGGTTGTTCTAAAATACAATATAATTTTGATTACCCCCTAAAGCAGACAGAGTAAAAAATAAAATCTGTTTACATTAGGGGGTATTTTACCCTGCCTAAACTTAATTTCGGCATCTATTGAGGATATTTCATCTGAGTCTTACGCAAAAATATAAACAAATTAGTTGGGAAATAAGGAGTTTTAATACTAAATGTAGAATATTATCCAAGTGATGCATCACAAGTCCCCCATCAATCCCAGACAGCTTCATGTATTCTGACATGACGGCGTTCCAGGCGGGCTTCATATGTTGCAGCCAATAAAGTGTGCATAGAATCCGACTTGTCCGACAGAGGTAGATTATGCCTCAGCCGTAATGTTTACAGCAGAAGCGAAGTTTGAGGAATCCACATCAACGATGGACACCTGAGCTGACAATTATTTCCCAGCAGTCGAAGTTGAAGATCATAATCGGTGTATTACAACAACAAAATCGCGCAGCCAATGTTGGACATCATTGTGGACAGCAAGAGATGCTTTGTAGCGTATCTTAACCACAGTAATAATATTTCCAACATGGTTAAACCGCAAAACCATGCTAACTGTCATCAAAACTATTTGCGCCGTTGGGCGGAAACGGCGGAATGGAGATGAAGAGTATCATGAGCAAATTAAGAAAATTCCTGTCCATGTTGTTATCGATCGCACTCTTATTCACATTATTTACCGGAGCAATTTTTGCCGATGAAGCCAAAGCAATACCAGGTCGTATTGAAGCAGAAGATTTCACTTCACAAACGGGATTTAGCGGAAACTTTATTGAGACAAATGCCAATGCCAGCGGAGGGCGCGATATTGGCTATGTTTCAGCAGGAAATACTTTGAGTTACCTTGTAAATGTTGCAAAATCGGGAACTTATGAAGTAACATTTACTTATGCAGCACAATCATCAAATACCGATTCTTTTTCATTAAGAGACAGTGAAGGAAATGTCCTGTGCCGGGTAAGCACACCTGCAACAGGCGGCTGGACAACATGGAGAACTGTCACCACATATGCCGAACTGACGGCAGGTGAACAAATCCTGACCATCTATTGCGACAAAGCCGGTTATAATATTGATTGCATGGACTTTGTTTCCCTTACATTTGTTGCAACTCCAACAATTTTACCCCCGCCCGGAACCTATGCATTGCCTGTAAATGTAGCCCTGTCCACCAAAACTCCGGGAGCCAGCATCTACTATACTTTAGATGGAACCGATCCATCTGCGCCAACTTCACAATTATATGAATCAGCAATAACAATTTCATCAGATACAGTTATAAAAGCTATCGGAGTTAAAGAAGGGATGGATGACAGCGATATCGTAAGCTTCAGTTATACCTTCGATCCAAATGCAAAAGCCGCGGCGCCAATAGCATCAAGAGAATCAGGTACATATGGGGGAACTCAAAGCGTAACGCTGAGTACTACCTCGTATAACGCTCAAATCTATTACACCACCGATGGAACAGATCCTGAAACATCTGTTACAGGATCAACAAGACTATACAGCTCTGCAATTTCAATAAACAGATCTACCACATTAAAAGCCATAACGGTGGCGGAAAGCCTGAATCCCAGTGATATAGTTACATATAACTATTCCATTACTGCTGTTGCACCAACTTCAAATCTTGCTTCCGGAGCAACAGTTGGTGAAGGTACCAGGATCCAGCTTTCATCGAGCACATCGGGTGCAAGTATTTATTATACTACCGACGGCAGTGATCCCACCACCGAAAGCACCCTATATTCAGGACCAATAACACTGAGTGGAACTATGGCTGACAGCAGCAACAACATAATCATTAAAGCCATTGCAGCCGGAAGCGGCTTCTCAGCCAGCAGTGTTTCCACTTTCACATATATATTCGATCCGGATTTCGTCACATTGACCGATGAAGCATCCATTGATAAAGTTATTTCTGAGATGACCCTGGATGAGAAAGTAGCTTTACTGGGCGGAAGTTCGGGCAGGTTAGCAGGTTCGGCAGGAGGCACATTGGCAATACCGAGGTTAGGTATACCTGGTACTTCGCTCTCCGACGGACCGGCAGGTATCAGAATCACATTGAGACCTTCAGGATTTACCGATTCACAAGGCAACCCGACCGTAAGAGCCGCTACCTGGTGGCCGAATGGTGCAGCCCGTGCATCTACCTGGAATAATGAACTTCAGGAACAGATGGGTGCGGCATGGGGCAAGGAAATGTACTTCTTCGGAAATGATCTTCTTTTAGGTCCCGGAGCCAATATCCACAGGCATGTTTTAAACGGCAGGAACTTTGAGTATTACTCGGAAGATCCGTTGCTTTCAGGAAAGACAGGTGCAGCCGAAGTAAGAGGTATACAGTCCGAAGGTGTTGGAGCCACCATCAAGCATTTTGCGGCAAACAACCAGGAAACCGGCAGAAATAATCTGCCCACTACCATAAGCAAAAGAGCCCTGCGTGAGATATATCTGAAGAGCTTCGAATACGTAATAAGAGAATCTCAACCATGGGCAGTAATGACTGCTTATAACCAGATTAACGGAGTAAGCACAGCTCAAGACTATGCTCTCATTACAAAAATACTGAGGGAAGAATGGGGCTTTGAGGGCTTCGTAATGACAGACTGGAGCGGACAAGGCAATGCTTCTTACTGGCCGGCACAGCCAGGAAACAATGCATACTCCTCGCTTGTGAAGGCAGGAAATGATGTTTGCGAACCAAGAGGTAACGTAAACAGCGTAATGGCCGGTCTGCAGGCAGGCTTCATAACAGAGGAAGATATTGACGCATGCGTCAGAAGAATCCTGGAATACATCATAAAGACTCCTTCCTTCAAGGGACAACCTTTAAGTACGGAACCCAATCCATATACCGATGAGAATGAAGCCATTGCATTCGATGTATCTGTTGAGAGCATGGTATTGTTAAAGAACAATACTGTAGGCGGCAAACCGGCTCTTCCTATTACGAGCGGAAACATAGCTACCATAGGCAATGCCACCAGTAGCCTAGTACTGGGAGGAACGGGAAGCGGAAGCGTTAATGCCGACTCATCAAGGTTTGTCCAGATTGTGCCGGCACTCAGAAATATTTATACAGGCGGAGAAATAATTGATGCCACCACTCTGGGCTATGCACAGGTGTCTAATGAAATGCAGCCTACCGAAGCACAGATGATCGATTTGGTAAATCAGGTGGGCAGCGTTGTTCTTACCATAAAGAGAACTTCAGGTGAATTCTCGGATGTAGGCAAAACAAAGGGAGCTTACTATCTCACCGATGCAGAACAGAACCTTATTGATGTAGCTTCAAGAGTATGCCGTCAGGCAGGTAAACCATTTATAGTTCTGCTCAATATGGGTACCTTTGTTGAGATGGAAAGCTGGAAGGACAAAGCAGATGCTATACTCCTGGTATGGGAACCCGGTATAGTAGTTGGAAAACCGATAGCAGCAGTATTGACAGGTAAAGCAAATCCATCAGGAAAACTGTCTACAACTATTCCGATAGATGTACAGGGTTACTATAACGATGACCCAACCAAGCCATATGCTCCTGCACAAGACAATTTTGGAACTTCCAGCGGAGTCATTTACAACGAGGATATTTACGTAGGCTATCGTTACTATGATGCCTTCAACGTACCTGTATCATATGAATTTGGATATGGAATAAATTATTCCACATTTGAATACAGCAACTTACAGCTTAACTCAACGACATTCGATGATGTTGACAGCACGATAGACATAAGTGTCGACATCAAGAATATCAGTCAGGTACCAGGCAAAGAAGTTGTGCAATTCTATGTAGGTGCGCCCGGAATATCGATGCCAAAACCGGTCAAGGAACTGAAAGGCTTTGCAAAGACAAAGGAACTTGCCGGAGGAGAATCCCAGACAGTCAGTACCACTCTTGACGCAATGCTGCTGGCTTCTTTCGACGAGGCAAGGTCTGCGTGGGTGGTAGAGCCCGGAACTTATAAGGTATATGCGGCTGCATCCTCAAAGGATATCAGGCAGGTAGCAACCTTTACAGTTTCCGAAGAACTGGTTGTCGAGACAGTAAATGATGTTATGGCTCCAGATCGCACCATCAATAAATTTAATCCTGACCAATCTCAAGCTGCTATATCAAGCATCATCAATAATATCAATATCACGACACCTGCAGGAGTAGCGCCTGTATTGCCTCCTGTAGTACAGGCTGTATATACTGACGGATCAATAAAGGATGTTCCTGTAACCTGGGACAGCATTGACCCGTCAGCTTATGAAAATGCGGGAAGGTTCAAAGTATATGGTACAGTAGACGATTCATCGCTAAAGGCTGTTGCCAATATTAATGTAACTGAGCCGACAGTAGCGCTTTCGGTACCCGCTTCGGTTATGCCCGGAGATACATTCACTGTGGGTGTAAGTTTGGATTATGTCCTGCAAGACGTATATGCCGAGGATATTACATTGAAATATGATCCTGAGTTGTTAGACTTTATTGAGGTCACACCGGCCAATGAAAGCATAAAAATACTGAAACAGGAGTCTTCCGACATCGGAACATTAAGAATAATTGCCGCAAACATCGGAGGAGCAGTAACAGGAGACAGCACGCCGATATTTAATGTCAGCTTCAAAGTTAAGGAAGATATAAACGGCGTATCAAGCGATATCTCCGTCTTGACGGCAAAACTTGGTGTAATGCCCGATGGAGCAGTGGTTGAGGCTGTTCCGACCAGCAAGACTTTTGTAGTTGCTATAATTGTAGACAAGAGTGCTCTGGAAGCAGCCATAAGTGCAGCCCAAAGCCTGTACGACAGCGCTGTTGTAGGAACTGATAACGGTCAATACTGGCAGGCAGACAAGACAGAATTCGGAGAAGCAATAGATGCAGCCAAAGCAGTATACGAAGATCCGAACGCAAGTCAGGCAGAGGTGGATGACGCCACAGCCGCACTGAATGCAGCGATAGCAGCCTTTGAGGCATCCGTCATAACATCCGAAACCGGAAATGTAAACAGCTCAACAGGAATAGATGTTGGAGACCTTGCTATAATCGCATATTACTATGGTACGGACTCCAACAGCGAAAACTGGACAGAAGCCAGGATTGCGGATATCAATAAAGACAATAAGATTGACATAGAAGATCTTGCCTTCGTAGCTTCCAGAATACAAAATTGATTTGTTGTAATGTGAGATGGGCAGGGCCGTTTTGGCCCTGCCTTTTTTTAAATGGTATATATACTTTTATATTCCAATCTCATTTTACAAAAATATAATAGGGATTCGGCAACCAGATTATGAATAAGTTTGAATACAAACGACTTGTTAAATCTATATTTGCCCCAAATTATTTCATTTGAATGTTTTTAATAGATAATTACATGTAAACAAAATAAGAAGGTTTGTTATTGCATGCCAAAGTTTATGCCAAGGTTATATGAAGCTGAATAATTGAAAAGGGGGCAGCTGGTCTCGAAATAACTGTCATCCTCGGCCATTATTTGGCCTTAAGATGTGTGTTTAGTATTTCAAGACCGCCCCCAGCTGCCCCCATTATCAAATAATAATATGGATTTAACCTAATATTTTGGCGATATCTTCTTCCGGTGTGCTGATGGGTGTCAGACCAAATTTCTCGACCAATACATTAAGAACATTGGATGAGAAGAAGGCTGGGATTGAAGGTCCAATGTAGATGTTTTTGATCCCCAGGGCAAGCAAGGTCAATAGGACACAAACTGCCTTTTGTTCGTACCATGACAGTACAAGAGTAAGGGGAAGATCATTCACACCGCAATCAAAAGCTTTCGCCAGGGCAAGAGCGACCTGAATGGCTGAGTAAGCGTCATTACACTGGCCCATGTCCATAATGCGCGGCAATCCGTCAATGGTACCTATATCAAGATCGTTAAAACGGTATTTCCCGCATGCAAGCGTGAGAATCACAGTATCTTCAGGCGCCTTGGCAACAAAATCAGTGTAATAATTCCTTCCGGGTTTTGCACCGTCGCAGCCGCCTACCAGGAAGAAATGCCTTATCGCGCCGGCTTTGACAGCATCTATGACCTTATCGGCCACTCCTAAAACAGTATTCCTGGCAAAACCTGTCATGAGCTCGGTACCGCCGTTGATACCGGTCATGACCTTATCTTCTTTATATCCTCCCAGTTCAAGAGCCTTTTCAATTACCGGAGTAAAATCCTTCGTACCGTCGGGTTTACTGTCGATATGGACAAGTCCGGGATAAGCCACAACAGCGGTGGTAAACACCCTGTCGGAGTAAGTGTCCTTCGGCGGCATCAGACAGTTGGTTGTAAACAGAAATGCGCCGGGAACCTCCTTAAATTCCTTCTGCTGATTTTGCCATGCAGTCCCGAAGTTGCCTTTTAAATGCTTGTACTTTTTAAGCTCAGGATATCCGTGAGCAGGAAGCATTTCACCGTGGGTATAAATATTGATCCCTTTACCTTCAGTCTGTTCAAGAAGCATTTTAAGGTCATGAAGATCATGGCCGCTTACAACAATAAAGGGGCCTTTCTCAATTATGGTTGAAACTTTGGTTGGCACCGGATGACCGTAAGCAGATGTATTTGCCTCGTCAAGAAGTTCCATGCATCTTAGATTAATTTTTCCGAATTCCATGAGAAGGTCCAGCCATTCTTCAACCGTATGTTCTTCACCAATGGCTCGCATTCCTTTATGGAACCAATTATAAACATCCTGGTCTTCCTTGCCTAAATGATAAGCATGGTAAGCGTAAGCAGCCATGCCGCGAAGGCCTAAAAGCAGAGTGGAACGAAGTGAAACGATGTCGGGGTCACCTGTCCACAAAGCCTCGGCAGGAAGGTCTTCGGCTCCTCCAAGCCTGTTCTTTTCATTTTCTATCCGTACAGTCAACGCATCTATGGAGTCGGGATCAAAATTAACATTTGTTATGGTGGTGAAAAGACCTTCCATCATCAGAACATCAGCTTCCTTGGAAGAGTTTCTCACGGCCGCACGGGCAAGCCCCACCAAAGCGCAGGTCAATTTGTCCTGTTTGTTTGCCACAACAGCATTCTTTCCGCATACGCCGGCTGCTGTACAAGCCTTTCCTCCTGCAGTTTGTTCACATTGAAAACAAAACATTGACATAAAAATCTACCTCTCTTTTCATTAATGTTTATCTTACTTTTTTCCTGTTTATATAAAACCGGCCTGTATGATATAAGACCGTAATTTTAAGTCCGGTCGGCCTGGATGTTTTCAGTCCTCTATGATTTGGCCGTCAGTGGTTATAGTTACAACATTCCATGGAATCATCTTCCCGCTTTTTATCAAAGCGTTTTTAACAGCATTGGCGATACCGCCACAGCAGGGGACTTCCATTCTCAATACCGTTACGCTTTTTATATTGTTATAGCTGAGGATTGCGGCAAGTTTGTCCGAGTAGTCAACTTCATCCAGTTTAGGACAGCCGATTATGGTTATCCTGTTGCGTATAAAGTCCTCATGGATATTTGCATAGGCAAATGCCGTACAATCGGCAGCCACCAGCAAATGCGCGTTTTCAAAATACGGCGCCTGAGGAGAAACCAGCTTAATCTGGCATGGCCACTGACGAAGCTGTGATTCAGGTCTTGTTTTGTATTGTGCAGGCTCATTTTTGACATATGCTGCAGGTTTTCTCTCTATTGCTCTAGCCATGGAACCCGGGCAGCCGCATGCTATAGGATGGACAGGCGATACTTTTTCAGCCGAATTCTTTTCCATATTCGCTTTTACTGCTTCTTCATCAAAAGGCTCAGCTTCACGTTCTTCTATGGTAATTGCACCGGTGGGGCATTCGGGCAGGCATGCTCCCAGTCCATCACAATATGCTTCAGAGATCAGTCTGGCCTTGCCGTCAATCAGTTGCAAAGCCCCTTCATGACATGCGGTGATACAGATTCCGCAGCCGTTGCATTTTTCTTCATCAATTTTTATAATATTTCTTTTCACTAAACTCTACCTCCGTTTCTTAGCAAAAGAGCAATCCGATTTATCGTTCACTTAGATTATAAAAGGGGGTATCAAAAAAATCGGTTGCCATGGCAACAAAATTTTCAGAATTTTTTATGAGTTTCAATTTTTAAAAAAGTAATGAATAATACCTCAGAATACATTGCCTTGTTAAAAAATAAAAAAAATATTATGATTATGTAAGGGATACTTTTAATTTAAACTAGGCGTAAAACGGGGGATAATATGATAAAGTATCGCAAGGGTTATGAAATTGACTACATACGTCTCATTGAACTGCTCTCAGAGGCGGGGTTTGATGATATTCCAACGGATTTTAAACATCTTTCCGGTATGGTTGAAAGCTCAAAATCGGTTGTGACAGCATGGGACTTTGATTATATGGTAGGCTTTGCCCGGTTGCCCGGCGATGAAGAAAAAGACTCAAAGGTTAATATAATGGTAGATAATGAATATAAGAATCAGGGAATAGAAGAAGAGCTGAAAAAGAGGATATAAAAATGCTGTTTCCGTTATCGCTGATGTCGTTGTCAGTTTCATTACTGGTTGTAATTCTTTGCTGTTACTTCATGGCAAAATTCCGCCATATTTATGATAAAATCAAAATACCTTTGGCCATCATCACGGTAACAGCAGGGCTTATACTTTATACGATCGGTTATATACCTGCTGATTCCGGTGAGACGCTTGGGATTTTTTCTGCAGCGTTTAAAGCATTATTCAGCACCTGCAGGATATTTATTCTGGAAAGCGACTTTTCTGATCTGAATGAAGCAGTATTGAATAATGGATTTTACATTTTCTCTTTAAGTCTGGTGCATACATTGGGTGCAATATTTACTATAATGACTATTTTGTCGTCTTTCGGGGTCAAGTTTATATCCCGATTAAAGCTCCTGTTTGGTAACTTCCGGCAAACATATATCTTTCTCGGGTTTAATGAAGAATCATTGAATCTTATAAAAAGTCTGAAAACCAGAGAAAAAGGCCGGTGCTTTATAGTAGTGGAAAATCTTCAGGACCGGGTAGAGGACGGGGATATTCTGATAAAACTCAGGGAAGACCGCTTCATACTCATAGATGCCGTATGGCAGGATCTGACAGGTTTCAATAAGCTGCATATTCCTAAAAGACTTTTAAACGGAGAACTTCATATATTTGCTTTGTCAAGTGATGAAAGCAAAAATGCCAGGGTTATCCTTTCGCTTCTGAAGCAGGCTCAGAAGGATGGAATTAATGAGGAAAAATTAAAATTCTATGTAAATTCGACAGATGAGTATGCGGAAAAATATTTTGAAAGAGTAAACAAAGAAAAAGCCACTGATTTTGAGGTTAAACTCTTCAGTATTCCGGACATAACAGCCAGGCAATTATTTGAGACTTATCCTATACATGATTATCTGCCTTTTGATACAGAATCGGCAAAGGCATTGTCAGGGTTCACGATTTTTATCGCCGGACTTGGCTTGGTAGGCTTGGAGGTGTTAAGGAAAAGTCTATATATGGGTCAATTTGTAGGGGGAGATTACAGAGCCATCATAATTGACGGAGAAATGACAAAAAAACGAGGCTTTCTTTTTAATAAATATCCGGGGCTTAAAGATAATTATAGGATAGAAACCTATGAGGCCATGCCGGGTTCGGAGGAGTTCTATGAAGTCCTGGGGAATAATATAAATGCTATAAATTATATTGTAATTGCGTTGGAGGATGATAAGCTCAACATAGAAACCGCCGTGGAGATCCAAAGACTGGCAAACAGGAGCCTGTCTGGCAAGAAACCTATAATTGCGGTACATATTACAAAAGACGAGGACTATGAACAACTGGAAAAGTCAATGATGCTGCCTGATGTAAGGTTCTTCGGAAGATGCTCGGATATTTTCACCGAAAGTATTATAATTAATGAAACCATGGACAGCATGGCAAGAAAGATGAATACCCTTTATAATAGAATATACAATATAGAACCCGCCGATAACTGGAGGGACATTGATGCATTTACAAAAGAGTCAAACCGTTCGGCAGCTTCGAATATAGCCACAAAACTGCGGCTTTTAAATCTTGAGATGAAGGAAAAAAACATTGATGATAACAGATCAGCTGTAGATCTTTCAGAGTATTTAACCGGGGAACGGCTGGAAAATCTCTCAAAGCAGGAGCACCTTAGATGGAATGCGTTTCATTTTGCATCAGGCTGGGTTACATGGCCTTTGGATCAGGTTGGGGATGCTAAGAAAGCGAAAGATATAATAAACAGAAGACATGCTTGTTTAGTTCCATGGGAAGAGCTGGAGGATGTAACCAGGAAATTCGGTCAGACACCATCATATCAGGAACTGGACCGCCAGCAGGTTAAGAACATTCCGATGATTCTTGAGCATGCCGGCTATGAAGTATATGAGAGAAATTAGCATTTAACCTATACATAAAAATAACCTTATGCTATATTATTTAATGACGATTTTTTTATATATAATAAATATGGAGGAAACGTACAATGAAACACATCAAAACCATTAATAAATCTACCTTGAATCAGGAGATAAGAAAAGCTGGCTGCGGCGAATGCCAGACTTCTTGCCAGTCAGCCTGTAAGACTTCCTGCACAGTGGCTAATCAGAAGTGCGAAAGAAAATAATGCCATGCAAGAATAAAATAATTTTTTAATTTTGCGGAAGGGCTGCACAGCCCTTCTTGTTGTGTTCTTTTTTCAGCAGATATTGACGGAGGAAATTTATGATACATGCCTATAAAATCCATGGTGAAAATATAGTTTTGGATATTTACAGCGGGTCGGTCCATTTGCTTGACGACATTGCCTATGATGTTTTATGCTGCTATGACAGCGATGGCACCCTGAACCCCGCCAAGCTCAAAGAGCTTGCCAAATATGACGAAACGCAAATAAATGAAGCTTTGACAGAGATAGAATATTTGATAGACAACAAGATGCTTTTTACCAAAGATCCCTATTCTGAGATGCTTCCTGCCTGGACAAAGGAAACGGTGGTGAAGGCTCTTTGCCTGCATATTGCCCATGACTGCAATTTAAGATGTAGTTACTGCTTTGCCGGTACAGGCGAGTATATGGGGCATCGTTCACTGATGAGCTTAGAGGTGGGTAAGAAAGCGATTGACTTTCTAATCGAAAATTCAGGCAACAGAAGGAATCTCGAGATAGATTTTTTTGGGGGAGAACCCCTCATGAACTTTGATGTTGTAAAAGGTATAGTTGAATATGCAAGGAAGAGAGGAAAAGAATCGGGAAAGAATTTTCGGTTTACCATAACCACAAACGGAATGCTTCTTGATGAAGAAAAACGTGTCTATATAAATGAGAATATGCATAACGTGGTATTGAGTTTGGACGGCCGCAAAGAAGTAAATGATGCAGTCAGAAAACGCGTTGACGGCACAGGTTCATATGACCGGATCCTTCCTTCCATCAAAAAGATGGTAGAGGAAAGAGCCGGAAAAGATTATTATGTGCGGGGGACTTTTACCCGTAAGAATCTTGATTTTGGCACCGATGTTCTGCATTTGGTCGACCTGGGATTCGATCAGATATCCATAGAACCTGTGGTAGCTGCCAAAGATTCGGGATTTGATATCCGGAATGAAGATTTGAAGGCAGTTTGTGATGAATATGAGCGTTTGGCTAAGGAATATGTAAATCGCAGAGAAAGCGGACAATGGTTTAATTTCTTTCATTTCATGATCGATTTGGAAGGAGGTCCCTGTATTGCAAAGCGCCTGAGAGGATGCGGTTCCGGTACCGAATATCTGGCGGTCACTCCTGAGGGAGAACTTTATCCCTGTCATCAGTTTGTGGGTCATAAAGAATTCATGCTGGGAAATGTTTATGATGGATTCAACGGAAACTCGATTAGGGAAAGCTTCAGGGAGGCAAATGTATATACTAAACCCCAGTGTAATTCATGTTGGGCAAAATTCTACTGCAGCGGCGGATGCGCCGCAAATGCATGGCAGTTCAATAAGGATATCAAAATTCCGTATGAAATAGGCTGCGAGCTTGAAAAGAAAAGGGTCGAATGCGCTCTGTGGATCAAAGCGCAGGAGAGCAAGTGAACCAATGGGACGGTTACTCAAGGAGGGAGGGCGCAAGGTTTCTCATTGAGATAAGTCAGTCTTACTCGGGAGGAAAGACCACCGAGCGGTAACCTTATTGAAAATGTATGAGCGCCCCGTAATGGAAGACCTACCAGCCGGAACATAACGATTGGTTGACTATTAAAAAAAATAAGAATTATAATACTTAAGAATACCCAAAAGGTATAAAAGAAGGAGGAGGAAGCTCCACATGAATGATAAAAGGACTTTTAAATTTTTTGTCATAGTCCTTACCATAGCGATTATATGTGTTCTTGCTTTTACAGGGCTTGGCCCTGCTGATGCAAGAATAATCAAAGGTGTTAATGATATTCGTACCGGCATAGATATCCGCGGGGGTATCAGCGCGATTTTGGAGCCTGTTTATCCTAATGGTTCGGAAGGCCGGGATATCAGACAGGACTTGGAAAGTTCCAGAAGTATAATTGAAGACAGGCTGGATGCGCAGGGTATTTATGATAAAAGCATAATTATTGACTCAACAAATAACCGGTTGATTATTGATATTCCATGGGCTGCAAATGAGACTGAGTTTAATCCAAGGAAAGCTTTGGACGATTTGGGAAGTACCGGCGCCCTGACATTTCAGGAAGTGGATGATGAAGATTTCTACACTCCCGTTGACGAACTTGTGCCTACCGGCAGAATCGTATTAACAGGGGAGGATGTTCAGACCGCGTCTGTCGCTCAGGATGAAAACAATAGATACATTGTGTTGTTGAAGCTGAAACCATCGGGCGTAGAGGCGTTCTCCAAGGCTACCGGAGAGAACATCGGCAGAAAAATAGCCATATTTATAGATGATATATGCATATCGGCACCGGTGGTAGATTCACGGATTACATCCAGCGAAGCGTCCATAACCGGGAATTTTACATTTGATTCAGCAAAAGCCTTGGCAGATAAAATTCGTTTTGGCGCGCTTCCTACCAAGTTGGAACCTGTGAAGGTAGACTCCATCAGCGCTCAGCTTGGACAGGGCGCTCTGGAAGTTGCAATCAGAGCAGGGATAGTTTCATTTATTTTGGTTTGCATATTCATGATACTGTATTACAGGCTTCCCGGCCTGATTTCCTGTTTTACTTTATCGGCGCTGTTGGCTCTGCAAATCCTTACTCTCGCGAATTTCGATATATCAGTGACATTGCCGGGTATTGGAGGTATTATTCTATCCATTGGTATGAGTATTGACGGTAATGTCGTGATTTTCGAAAGAATCAAAGAAGAGCTGAAAGAAGGAAAGAGCTTAAGAGCCGCAATAGATTCAGGATTTAAACGGGCATTCGTAGCGATACTTGACTCTAACGTAACTACTATCATGACAGCAGTTGTGTTGTATATTCTAGGTTCAGGCCCGGTAAGAGGATTTGGAATCACGTTGTTCTTCGGTACCTTGTTCAGTTTCTTCTCTGCTGTTACGGCATCAAGGATAATGCTTCAGGGTTTTTCAACCTTCGGCTTTGCTAAGAATAAATGGCTCTATGGCCTGAATGGAGGGAAGAAAATTGAAGAGGTATAGTTTTATAAAAAACAGGAAGTATGCATTTGCATTCAGTATAGCACTGTTCATTTTTTTCGGTATTATGCTGGTTATTAACGGTATTGCATTGGATATCAACTTTAAGGGCGGAACCCGAATAATGATTGAAACTATAGACGAGGTTGATCCCAACAAAGCTGAAAATTTGGTTGAAAATGCCATAGGTAAAGACATTACGGCAAGTGTAATGAAAACCTATAGTAGTAATGACGAGGCTGAAAACCGAACTGTAAATATGCTGCGGATTGATATTGCCGGGAATGAACCCCTTACTTCTGAGGAAGAGAATAAGGTTAAAGAAATTATTTCCCAAAATTTCAATGTAGTTTTGAACAGTCCTCATAATGAAAATGTCAGCATAACACCGACTATAGGTAAGGAATCGCTCCGAAGAGGTATTTTGGCTGTTGTAATATCGTCTGTTCTCATACTTCTTTATGTAACTTGGAGATTCAGTACAATAGGTGGTTTTTCTGCGGCAACATGCGGTATTTTAGCCCTTTTACATGACGTGGGCGTCATGTTTGGAGTATATATAGCGTTAAAAATACCTCTAAATGATATTTTCGTGGCAACTGTATTAACAGTAATAGGCTATTCCATAAATGATACCGTAATAATATATGACAGGATACGCGAAAATACAAAACTTATGAGTAAATCCGATTTGGGCAGCATTGCTGATGTGAGTATACATCAGTCGCTTAGCCGGTCAATTAACACATTGGTTACCACACTGATTGCAGTTGTGATACTGCTGGTGTTTTCTGCGACCAATAATATCAGTTCGTTGACTAATTTCAGTTTTTCTTTGCTGATAGGCGTTATAGCAGGAGCGTATTCCAGTATATTTATTGCCGCGCCTATCTGGGTATACTGGAATGAGAAAAGGCAAAAGGCGGCTCTGCAAAAAGAATAGAGTTACAGGGCGGGATATCTCGCCCTGTTCCAGTTTTTTTAATACAACATGCTTGACTTTGGACTTTGTATGTGGTAATATTTTTATTGCTTTGTAGGCGTTTTTTTTTATGCTTAAATTATATCGGTTAGCATTGGAGTGTGCAGAAATGAGAGTAAGGATTACCATGGCTTGCAGCGAGTGCAAGCAGAGAAATTATGATACAACAAAGAATAAGAAAAATAATCCCGACAGAATTGAACTGATGAAGTACTGCAGATTCTGTCGCAAACACACATCCCATAAGGAAACAAAATAATCTAACGGGGAGTTTGTTAAAATGACTGAACAAAAAGCAAAATTCGGCGTAGGCAGGTTTTTCAAAGAAATCCGTCTCGAAATGAAAAAGGTCATATGGCCAACATGGCAGCAACTGATAAACAACACTCTTACAGTGTTTGTAGCTTGCTTATTTATCGGAGCGGTTGTTTGGTTAGCAGATGCCGGGCTCGGTATTATATTCAGAGCTGTTTTTGGACAGTAAGAGGTTAAAAGGAGGGCGGGGCAAAGGTCTCCGCTTTGGTATGTATGACAGAAGAGGCAAAATGGTATGTTGTTCACACCTATTCAGGATATGAGAATAAGGTGAAGGCCAATATAGAAAAAATCGTTGAAAACAGAAAGATGCAGGACTATATTCTTGATATCGTAGTTCCTATGGAAGAGCAGATAGAGATAAAGGACGGCAAGAAAAAGGCTACGCTCAAGAAGGTTTTCCCTGGTTATGTTCTCGTTAAGATGATTATGACTGACGAATCATGGTATGTTGTCAGGAATACTCGCGGCGTAACCGGTTTCGTAGGTCCTGGGTCTAAACCTGTTCCTTTGTCTGATGACGAAGTTCGAATGATGGGCGTTGAGCAGGTCGAAACCGTCGTTGATTATGAAGTCGGCGACAGCGTCCGCGTCATAGACGGACCTCTGGAAAGCTTTATTGGAACAGTTGAAGAGATAAGTCATGATAAGAAAAAGGTTCGGGTCATGGTTTCCATGTTTGGAAGAGAAACACCTGTAGAACTCGACTTTACTCAAATTGTAAAACTTTGATTTGATTCTTTTAGCAAGTACACGATTAAGTGTTTGCTATGGAATAGATTCCTGATTGATTATCAGGAGATAATACTGGGAGGTGGACTATATGGCTAAAAAAGTTATGGCCCTCATAAAATTGCAGCTTCCTGCAGGAAAAGCTACTCCTGCTCCACCGGTTGGACCAGCCCTTGGCCAGCATGGCGTTAATATCATGGGATTCTGTAAGGAATTCAATGAAAGAACGGCGAAAGATGCTGGGTTGGTTATTCCGGTCGTTATAACGGTTTACAGCGACCGTTCATTTACGTTTATTACCAAGACTCCGCCCGCTGCCGTTCTGATTAAGAAGGCCTGCAAGATTGAAAGCGGATCTTCAGCTCCTAACAGGGACAAGGTAGCTAAGATTTCTAAGGAAGAAGTAAGAAAGATTGCGGAATTGAAAATGGTCGATCTTAATGCTGCAAGCATTGAAGCTGCGATGAGTATGATCGCCGGTACAGCAAGAAGTATGGGCGTTGTCGTCGAAGACTGATTCTAAAATGCCCAAACATGTGGGAGGGAGATTTCCCGCTAATGTTTTACCACAAAGGAGTGAAATGAAATGAAGAGAGGCAAGAAATATCTCGAAAGTCTTAAGCTTGTTGACAGAACTAAATTATATGATCCGGTAGAAGCTATAGAATTAGTACAAAAAACTGCTCCCGCAAAATTCGATGAGACAGTTGAAGTACACGTTAAACTTGGTGTTGACTCCCGTCACGCAGATCAACAGGTTAGAGGCGCGGTAGTTTTACCTCATGGTACAGGAAAAACTGTAAGGGTTCTTGTATTTGCAAAGGGCGAGAAGGCTACCGAGGCTGAACAAAACGGCGCAGATTATGTTGGCGCTGAAGACCTTGTAAATAAAATTCAAAAAGAGAACTGGTTTGAGTTTGACGCTGTTGTAGCAACTCCTGATATGATGGGCGTTGTTGGTCGTTTAGGCCGTGTTCTGGGTCCTAAAGGCCTTATGCCGAACCCGAAGGCAGGAACAGTTACAATGGATATTGCAAAAGCCATTGCCGATATTAAAGCAGGTAAGATTGAGTACCGTCTTGATAAGACAAACATTATCCACTGCCCCATCGGTAAGGTTTCCTTTGGAACTGAAAAATTGCATGATAACTTCCATACTCTGCTGGAAGCTATTGTAAAGGCTAAGCCTGCCGCTGCAAAAGGCCAGTATCTTAAGAGTGTAACTATTACTTCCACTATGGGACCTGGTATCAAGATCAATCAGCAAAAGGCTCTTGACTAATCAAAACTGATAGGGTAAAATAGCCCGTGTAATTTCATAATAAGACCGTAGACAGCAGGAATCCGCTCTCTTATTAAAGAGAAAAGGATGTAACGTAAATCATCCTGCCGAGGTATTCTTTGAAAAGGTTGTAATACCCTTTCATAGTCTATGGTTGGATTATGAAAGGGTTTATTATTTATAATACGCAACAGGGTATCCGTATTTTTCGTTCAGTCATTGATTGATTATATGAGAGAGCGGAGATTCCTGACAAATATTAAGGAGGTGCACTAAATGCCCAGTGAAAAGATTCTTGAACAAAAGAAGGCTGAGGTTGAAGCATTGGCTCAAAAGCTTAAAGAGGCAAAGTCAATCGTTTTGGCTGATTACAGAGGACTCACTGTTGAACAGGACACCAAGCTGCGCAGAGCATTGCGTGAGGCAGGTGTTGAGTATAAGGTAATTAAAAACACTATTATCAGCTTTGCTGTTAAGAATAGTGACTTAGAGGGAATCAATAAATACCTTTCAGGTCCTACAGCCATGGCTATCAGCACGACCGATCCCGTCGCTCCGTCAAAAGTTCTTGCAAAATTTGCAAAAGACAATAAGCAGCTTGAGATAAAGGGCGGTATGGTTGAGGGCAATATTATTGACGTAGCAGGAGTGGAAGAACTCGCTTCTACACCTTCGAAAGAGGAATTGCTCGGACGCCTTATCGGAAGTCTGCAGAGTTCACTTTATGGTCTTGCTATTGCCCTTAATGCTATTGCTGATAAGCAGGAACAGCCTGCCGAAGCTGAGGCATAATTATTTCTGAATCTAAAAACGAAGTATAATTTTTTGTAATGGAGGATATTAAAATGAGTGAAAAAATTACGAAGTTCATTGAAGAGATTAAAAGTTTAACCATCCTTGAACTCAGGGATCTTGTAAAAGCTATTGAAGAAGAATTTGGCGTATCAGCAGCTCCTGTAGCAGTTGCAGCTGGCCCTGCAGCAGGTGGAGCAGCAGCAGCCGCTCCTGCTGAGGAACAGACAGAATTCTCCGTTGTTCTTAAGGATGCTGGTGCTGAGAAGATCAAGGTTATCAAGGTTGTACGTGAAGTTACAAATCTTGGCCTTAAAGAAGCTAAGGAAGTTACCGAGAAAGTTCCCAGCACAATTAAGGAAGGCCTTAGCAAAGAAGAGGCTAATGCTATTGCTGAGAAATTTAAAGAAGTCGGCGCAACAGTTGAAATCAAATAATATTCCGTCGATAAAACGAAAAAAGAGAGCGAAAGCTCTCTTTTTTCGTTTCTATAAAAGACTTAATTTAGCATTTAAACAGGTCTGCCGTCATAATAGTCGCTGGGAAATATATCAAGATCGTCGTCCGATATTTCCAAATCATTAAAACAGTGAAGATCTATACCCAGCTCAAAGTCATCAAGACCGCTCCAATAACCTACTTCATCATATTCGTCCTCTTTAGAGTGTCTGCGGCGCCATACTCTGTATAAAAAACCGGAGATAATAACGGAAAGAATAGCGGCTCTGGTTAAGAAATTCCCTTTTACCAAGGCAAAGATAACTACCAAAAGGACTGATACGACAATCGCAAATTTTAGCACCTTTGCTCGAAATCCTTGCTTTATAGCCGGACTCATATTTTTCATCTCCTTAAATTATGTATATTTTAAAGATGAAATTCTCATCTATATACATTATACAACAATTAATTTAAAAATAGAAGAAAATTTAATATTTGGCAAATAGGAGCCGACTTCAACCTATCCCAAGAATTCTCTTTATATCGTCATATCCGTGATAATTGCTTGAAATACCCATTTGACAAAAATCGGACGCATCATAGATCAAATATTGAAAGTAATCATTTTTCTCCTTGTCAATCATATTAATCATGCTATCCAATACCTTACGCGCTTCATCGGAACCATTCATTATATAGTATCTTACTCCGCAGTCGGGGATTATTTTCTTGAACTCTTCTTCCTTCCAGACATTATCAGGAACATAGACGGTAATTACATGTTCGTCTTCAGTTCTCTTTAATCCGAACAAAGCTGAAAAAATGTCCTGTCTCTGAGCCTGGGTCTTTCTGTAGGAATACTGAAGATTCAATTTTTTGATATCAGAGATGAAATCTTCATAATTGAATCTGTTGCTTTTTGATTGAACAATAAGTGATGTGTCTACCTCTATAATTATGTCGTTATTCTCTTTAAGCAGAGATATAATCTCATAGCTGATTTTTATATCCGATCCTTTTTTTGGTTGCGGATAGATCAATGAATACTGAGGCGCATTGATATCATTCCTATTGGTATTTTTAATAAGTTTTAATTTATAATCTACCATAAAATCCTGCTCCTTTTAGAATAATAACTAATTATATTATAGCAGGCTTTTAGGTTTATGTCTCATGGGCTATAATATAAATAAATTTAAGTAAGGAGGAAATTTTTATGAAAGTTTATATTATGCTGGCTGACGGTTTCGAGGAAATAGAGGCATTGGCACCGGTGGATGTTCTGAGGCGCGGAGAGGTGGAAACCGTTATGGTATCAATAAAGAACGATAAAATTGTATTGAGCTCTCATGATATTCCGGTTGTAGCTGATACCACCATAAATGAGATCGAGGTTATGCCGGAAGACATGATCGTACTACCCGGAGGTAAAAAGGGAGTTGAGAAACTCTCAGAATCACAGGAACTGCATAGCCTGTTGATGAAACATCAAGAACAAAATGGCTTACTTGCTGCCATATGTGCTGGGCCTACCGTTCCCGGGAAAATGGGTTTTTATGATGGTGTGAAAGCTACATGCTATCCGGGGTGTGAAAAAGATCTAAAAGGCGCCGTAATTTCCAATGATGATGTAGTCGTTGATAAGAATTTTATAACTTCAAAAGGGCCTGCTACCGCTCTTGCTTTTGCCTATACTTTGCTTTCGCTTATTAAGGGAGAAGAATTCTCTAAAAAAATACAGCAAGGAATGTTATTCATATAGTTTGATTTTTAGTGAAAAAATGTATAATGCCATCGATGGTATGGCGCTTTTTTGGTGTGTTTAACTCTTGTTGATATTATATTGTTTATATAAAATGTATTTGTTTGGGTAAGTCCATTAAAAAATTTGAAAGGATGTAGCACACCGATGTTAAAACAAATAGCGCAAAGCAATGCGGAAAAGTTGAAAAAAAATGTATATCCCGGTCGCGGGATCGTACTTGGTTTATCAGAAGACGGGACTAAACTCTTTCAAATATATTGGATTATGGGCCGCAGTGAAAACAGCAGAAACAGGATATTCGTTGAGGAAAACGGTTTTGTAAGGACAAAAGCCTATGATGAAAGCAAGCTTACAGATCCGTCCCTTATAATTTATTATCCTGTAAAAAGTATAGGTAAATATCATATTGTATCAAACGGTGACCAAACCGATACTGTTTTCGATTATATCAGTTCAGGAAAAAGCTTTGAAGCGGCATTGATGACTCGTTCTTTCGAACCCGACTCACCTAATTATACTCCAAGAATTACAGGCATAATAGAATTTGGCGGAAGAAATGCCTATACTCTTTCAATTCTGAAAACACAGGATGGGGATCCCAATACCTGTATCAGGAATTTCTATTACTATGAAAAGCCCATAAAGGGATTAGGGCATTGTATTCATACTTATGAGTGTGACGGGGAGATTTTGCCTTCATTTAAGGGCGAGCCTTATCTTATGCCGGTACAGAACAGCGCAGATTCGGCATTGGAATACTATTGGGATATTCTGAATCAAGACAACATTATCTCGCTTCTGGTTAAGACCATAGATGTTAAGACCGGAGAATCAGAAATCAAAATTAAGAATAAACACAATATATAAAATTATCGGAGGATATAACATGCGTGAATTAAGTATTAAATACGGTTGTAACCCGCATCAGAAGCCGTCGAGAGTTTATATAAAAAACGGTGAGCTGCCCTTTTCGGTCTTAAATGGAAACCCCAGTTATATCAATTTTGCCGATGCGCTCAACGCCTGGCAATTGGTTAAGGAATTAAAAGAGGCGACGGGACTTCCCGCAGCTACTTCATTCAAACATGTAAGTCCTGCCGGTGCTGCGGTGGCTAATCCACTGAGCGATGCTCTGAAAAAAGCTTATCATATTGAATGTAAGGATATTTCTCCCGTAGCGACAGCTTATGCCAGGGCAAGAGGAGCAGATAGGGTATCTTCTTTCGGAGATTTTGTTGCCATAAGCGACAAAGTGGAAATCGATACTGCAAATCTTCTTGCGAAAGAGGTCTCGGACGGAATTATAGCGCCTGATTACGACGAGGATGCTTTGGAGATTCTTAAGAGCAAGAAAAAAGGCGGATATGTCATAATGAAAATGGATCCGGCTTATAAACCCGAAGAAATCGAAAGCCGCGAGATATTCGGCATAACATTGGAGCAATTGCGAAACAATGCTGTTATAAGCAAGGACAGTTTTAATAATATTGTCACCAAAAATAAGGATATTGCTCCGGAAGGGTTAAGAGATCTTCTGATTGCAACTATAACGTTAAAATATACCCAATCGAATTCGGTATGTTTTGCATATGACGGCCAGGTTATTGGGTGCGGCGCAGGTCAGCAGTCCCGTATCCATTGTACAAGGCTAGCTGCCGGAAAAGCTGACAACTGGATGCTGCGTCAACATCCAAAAGTGCTGGGATTAAAGTTTAAAGAGGGATTGAAAAATCCTGTCAAAGATAACGCCATTGATTTATATTTGAGAGACGATATTACCGAGATGGAATATAAGGAATGGAAAACGTTGTTTGAAGTTGTTCCTGAAAAGCTTACGGCAGAGGAAAAAGCCAGCTGGATCAAGAGTTTTGATGGAATAGCCCTGTCTTCAGATGCATTTTTCCCTTTCAGAGATAATATAGACAGAGCTGCTGCCAGCAGTGTCAAGTATATTGCACAACCCGGCGGTTCAGTGCGTGATGAAGATGTTATCAATGCCTGTGATACATACGATATTGTTATGTGTTTCACCGGCCTGAGACTTTTTCACCATTAATATCATGTAAAAAAAGAACTGAAGGTTAGTGCATGTACTATGCTTGAACAAATATCATGGATGTTGTTTTTGATGGCTCTTGCAGCCATCGTTGGTATGCTTTTGTTTAAAGATAAACCAAATATAATTTGGTTTATTATCTTTGCTGAACTGGCATTGATAATACGCTTCGTTTTTATTTTCATCATGTTTTCTAACGGTACTGAGTATTCCGGGACTGATGGGCTGATTTACCATCAGGTGGCGAAAGATATAGCCCGGCAGTTGAAATCAGGAATACCGGTATGGAATTTGAAATATGAGTACACCTGGTATACCGTTTTAGTAGGAATCCAGTATGCCATATTTGGTGTAAACAGATATGCAGCATCATTCGTAAACTCATTTATATCCATTCTTACCGGATATTATCTTACTGCAATAGCTCTTAAACTTAAATTTAGCGACAGAAGATCATTTATAATAGGGACAATCTATATGTTTATACCAAGCATGATTGTCTGGACTGCCGACACAAGGAAAGAATCGCTGATTTTCTTTCTTATTGTTTTGATTTGGTATATAGCCCTGAAGGTAATCAAAAGCAGAGAATCATCAATAATAAGGCAGATCCTGCTTATTGCAGGAGTTTGCGTACTTATCTGGCTTAGTACGCTTCTCAGGATTTATATGCTTTATACTATAAGCGGCGCGTTGTTTATTTTTTTAATATTTTACTATATAAAAACACGGCGCAGGCTGGCTTTGATATTTTGCTTTACAGTTCTTGTCTTCAGTTTAGTTTTAAACTTTACCACGGTAAGGAATAATATGCGGGATCATCATGCCCTGGCGATGGACAGGAGCAAAAGCGGAGATGAGGATCTGGACGAAGAATTAAGCTCAATTTTTACAACCATCATGGAAAAGGATGTTGCCGAATCCATCAATAGTTTCTTAACCAAGCCTCATCTGGATGATGTCCCATATATAACCGATATTGCTGCAAATACAACGGCGATAATTATAGTGAAAGCAGAAATGCTGTTATGGTACCTGGGTTTAGTTATTTCGATTTTTGGCATAATGCACGCCTTTATAAAATGGGACCCGTATCAGATCGGAATATTAGCTTTTATTGTATCCTACGGTCTTATTAATGCTCTGATAAGTGAAAATGTGCCTGATACTTATTACCGTTACAGGGCGGCCATAATAGCTCCAATGCTGCTGTTTGTAGATTACAAATCATTTTATCAGGACATAAAAGCTCTGATAATGGGAAAACAGTATTCCCATCAGAGCTAAGAGCATGTGTAAACATTAAACATATGGGAAGGCATATTAAAGTGAAAAATAAGTTGGTAAAGATTCTGGCTGTAATAGCCGTTCCTGTTATAATAATTTTTTCGATGACCGTTTTTGGCTTTGCTCAGCCTCAACATGGATACCAAATATCTGATTATGACGTTTCGGTAAAAATTGCCGATAACGGTGACCTTAACGTAACTGAAAAGGTAAAATACAGTTTTCTCGGCAACAGCAACAATGCGGTAATTCTTATTGATAAGCGGGATGGCGAAAAAATAGAAATAAAAAAAGTTTTTACCCTGGTCAAAGATAAACTCATAGAGTGTGAGCAATTATCGGCAGGGCAATGGGACGCCAATGTTTTTAACGGTACTTATAGTGTCCTGCAGGAGACCAATCTTGTCAGACTCAAAGTTTACAGTTCTTTTAAGAAGCAGCAGGGTACTGTTATTGTACATTATATTGTGAAAAACTCGGTTAAACGTTACAGGGATATAGCTCTTTTTGACAGGACTTTTATCCTGGAAAACTGGAACGGTCATGCATCCAATATTGATATTGAGATAAAGCTGCCCCGATATACTGATGCCGCAAATATCAAACCTTATTTACACGGAGTATTGGTGGGACAAAAAGACGTAACAGACGGCAGGACCATCAAATACAGTATCCCTGATACGGTACCCGGCGAGTATGTAGAAGCTCGGGTCGTATTTCCTGAAGACCTTATAAAGAACGCTCAAATAACCTCTTTTAAAAACTATATGAGAACTATACTTGAGGAAGAAAAGGAATACTCCGAAAGCGATAAGAGTCATCTGTTAAAAGCAAGAGAAAATGCGGCTAAAGAAGCCGGAAAAAGAGCATGGAACGAAAAAATGACTCAGAAGAGGAAATTATTCCTGACAATTGTATCAATATTTACTTCGATCGCCAGTTTGCTGATTTTACGCAGAGGGTATAAAGAGCTTCAAATAAATCAGGAAACAGAAAGTTTTGAGTTGAAAGACATACCGAAGTTAACTCCACAGGAGGCTTATTTCCTGTTAAGCGGCAAAGTGGGAGCAAGAGGAATTCTGGCAGGCCTTTTCAGCCTGGCTTCGAAGGGTTTTATTGAGCCCGCATTTATTACTGAGGAGGATATAAGCGGCATATCTTTTCGACTCAGTGAGAATCAAAGCGCAGAAAATTTGGAAGAATCAGAGAGGTATTTACTGCAACTGGTCAAAGAATATTCAGATGAATCCGGTGAATTTGCTGTCATAAAAAATTTCGCCGGAAATTTGGCTGCTGAAGAAGAGATATTCCGAGAAAATTATTTGACTTTTGCCGATAAAGTTCAGTGTGAACATTCGGCAAATAATAAACTTACAATAAATCAGCTTTACTATCGAAATTTAGGTCTGATTTTGGGCGTGGTACTCTTTATCGCAGGATGCATCATATCGGTTGCTTTTTCTGTTTTATCGGGATATGTGATGCTGCCGGTGGGATTTTTCGTTTTTTGGTATTCCTTAAACATTCAAAGAAAAACGCCTTACAGCATTAAAAGAATCAAATCGCTTATGGAGCTGAAAGAATTAATTTGCACATCTGATAGGAAGGATAAGTCATTTCCGTACTGGATGAATGATGCAAACAGATTAATAGGTTACAGTATTGCTATAAGAGCCGAAAATAAGCTACATTTAATAGAGAAGACTTTATTGGATAAAGATATCAATATTATTGAAAAAACTTTGAAAAAGACTCTTGCAGTATTGAATGATTCTTTAACAGTAATACTGGATAACTAGAATATCTTTTGTATTTGAAAGGATCTATAATGGCAGAAATAATTCTGAATGATATACATAAATATTACGGCGCCAATCATATTCTCAAAGGCGTGTCGCTGGAAATTTATGAAGGAAGCGTGGTAGGGCTCATTGGCAAGAACGGAGCCGGAAAGACCACATTATTCAAAATAATTTCCGGAACAGAGAGTTATGAAAAAGGCGAACTCTTTATAGCCAAAGGCCGGCGGGTAGGGGTGCTTGATCAGATTCCTGAATACGGGCCTGATACTACCGTATATCAGGTTCTGGATTCGGCGTTTTCCGAAATTTATGAGCTACGAGACAGACTTCAGATTTTAGCAAAACAAATGGCAGAAAATGATTCCCCGGATTTGGTCAGAACTTATGGGTCACTGCAGCAGGAATTTGAATTAAGAGGAGGCTATAATATTGAAACCTCCATTAACATAGTATGCAACGGTATTGGTATAGACAAAGATATGCAGGGCAGATTGTTTAATGAGCTCAGCGGTGGAGAAAAGACCAGGGTCAATCTTGCAAGGATAATTCTTACGGATGCCAATATTTTGCTTCTGGATGAGCCTACGAATCATTTGGACATCAATGCTGTTGAATGGCTGGAAGATTATTTGAATACCTTTAAAGGTACTGTTATAGTCATATCCCATGACCGGTATTTTCTTGACAGAGTAACTGAAAGGATCGTGGAAATAGAGGACGGAGTGGCGGTCAGTTATGACGGGAATTACAGTAAATATGCAATTCTTAAAGAACAAAGAAGAATTGAGCAGCTGAGGCATTACGAGCAGGAGCTGAAGAAGATCAAACAGTTGGAGAATGCTGTAAAGAGGATGCACGACTGGGCAAATCGTGCAGATAATCCGAATCTGCACAGAAGAGCCTTTAGTATGGAGAAGCGCCTGGAAAGAATGAAAGAAAAGGCTACTCCGAAGCCTAAAACCGAGAGAAAACTGTCCCAGTCATTTAAATCAGGTCTTTTTTCAGGCACAGAAGTTCTGAGCCTGAAGGGAATACAAAAAAGCTTTGATGGCAGGATCCTGTTCGAGAATGTAAATCTACTCCTGTTAAAAGGAGACCGTATAGCTTTATTAGGAGATAATGGGACAGGAAAAACTACGTTGCTGAAAATAATAATGGGTGAAATATCTCCGGATGTTGGGAGTGTCAGGATGGGACCAAGCGTCAGGATCGCTTATCTGCCGCAAATCATAACTTTTGAACAGCCGGAGCTGACCATTCTTGAGACAGTACGTCGGGAACTGATAACTGATGAGGAAACCGCCCGTAATCTTCTGGCCGGATTTTTATTTACGGGCGAGGATGTCTTCAAAACAGTGGGAAACCTGTCAGGCGGGGAACGCAGCAGGTTGAAGCTTTGTCTTTTGATGCAGACAGGAATAAACTTTTTGATTCTCGACGAGCCTACAAATCATCTGGATATAGCCTCAAGAGAATGGATTGAAGAGGTATTGGAGGATTTTGAGGGGACTATACTATTCGTTTCCCATGACCGGTATTTTATAAGAAAATTTGCAAAAAAGATATGCGAATTGGAGGACGGAAAACTCTACAGCTTTGATGGTGATTATGAAGAGTATAGAGCCTGGAAACGATACGATGCTCAGAGGAAGAAAGATTCGGAGCAGACTGCCAAACATGATAAAGCAAAAAAAGATACCCGTATAAAAAAGCCCAGTCCAAAGGCTATTGAGAAAAAATTGCTTAACCTTGAAAAGGATATTAACTTTATTGAACAAAGATTAGGCGAGATCGAAAATGAGATGGAAATCCATGCTGCCGACTATAAACGCCTGGAAGAGCTTCTTAACGAAAAACAATCACTGGAAGAAAAACATGAGAGTTTGATCGCGCAGTGGCTGGAATATCAATAATTTTCATTTATCAATAACCAGAGGGAAGATCCTCTGGTTATTTATATTCTTGGAGAATTTCCAAAAACTTTACTCTCGGACCTTTAATAAGATAGATTTTCTTGCACCGCGCTTTGACTTACCATGCGGACAGGTGCTTCAAATGCATAATTTAATAATAATCTTAGCTATACTATATGAATGACTGGGATTGGACTTTTTGGATAAGATTATTTTGTTCTGCCAATAATGAAAGCACATGTATTCATTTTAAAGATACGGAGAGTGTCCATATGCTGGAAGAGCTTAAGAAACTATTTGTTTACAAAAAACCTTCAGAACATGGTTTCAGGTTTCCGGAAGATCCTCCGGAGTCGGAACTATGGGACGTCTACAGAGGAAAAACAAGCAATTTAGAGAATAATAGCGGAACAGGAAATAACCAAAATAACCAAAAGGAGAATCAAAGCCGGAAAAATGAAAGAGATTCTGATGTGAAAAATAAAGAAGACAAAAACAATAAAGAGAGCAAGGAAAAAACGAAAAGGCATAATAAGCGTAATAAGGAAGAACAAATCCGGATTATCAGTCCAATGCCTATAAATGAACTTGTAAAAAAGAATGACAACAAGGAAAATAATAAAAACAATCAAGAAAATGAAAATACGAATAAAGAGTCAGAGCAAAAATGTGAATGCAACAGCCAAGTGAGGGAACCAGAATTAGATAAAAATAAAACAGATACAAAAACAGATACAAAGGAAGGCAATGATAAGAAAGAAAATGAACAAGAGGGTGTAAGCAATAACCGGGAATACACCGAAGAGTCCTCTAAGAACATAACAGAGTCAAAAGAAAATGATAATGGGAAAGATCCTGATGAGGAAGAAATGAAGGACAACAAAGAGAACGACGATAAATCGGATAAAAATAAAGCAGGGTCGAATGAAAGCGATAAAAATGAAGATACCCAACAAAAAGATGAAAGAAACAAACAAGAAAACCAGTCAGATTCAGATGGAAATAAAGAAAACAAGGATTCCGAAGGAGGTAAAAAGGAAGAAGATAATAATCAGAATAATACAAATGATCAACTTGAGATTAATATCAGTTGTTCAATAGAGGAGAATATAAGTATCCTTAGAGATATATTCAATATGCCGGTTAACCAGGATGTTATAATAAGAGAATTTAAAATAGCCAGAAAAATTAAGGCATGTGTCGTTTTTATCGATGGGATGATAGATAAAAACATAATTATACAGTTTACACTCCCGCAGCTTATGGACCCCTGTGCTTTGGAGGGCTTTGAATCAGGATGCCCTTTAGATTTTCTCGAAAAAAACGTTCTTCCCATACATCAAGTGGTTAGAATGGATAATTATAAATCCATTGTCCCTCAAATACTGAGCGGATTAACAGTCATTTTCATCGACGGCTGCGATGAATGCTTAGTCATGGAAAGCCGCGGATTTGAAAAGAGGGATATAAGCGTCCCTTCCACCGAGACGGTAGTAAGTGGTTCACAGGAGGCATTTACTGAGAATTTACGTACCAATATAACTCTGGTAAGAAGAATTGTAAAGAATGAATCCCTGGTGACTGAGTTCAAGATAATCAGTAAAACCAATAATATCTTGGCAGCTTTACTTTATATTGAAGATATAGTCAATAAAAAGCTGGTTGAAGAGGTTAAGCGACGCGTTAATAACCTTAATGTTGATTATATAGCCGGCAGCGGAATGTTGGAACAGCTGATAGAAGATAAAAGTCTTTTGCTTTTCCCGCAGATTATTTCTACAGAACGGCCTGATCGCGTTGCTTCCTTCCTGATGGACGGAAAAGTAGTCTTAATCTGTGAAGGAACACCCTTTGCCCTTGCAATGCCAATTACTTTTTTTGACCTTTTTCATACATCTGAGGATTCAAATCTTCGCTGGCAATATGGAACCTTCTTAAGGATCGTGCGTTTGATTGGTACTCTGCTGGCGTTTCTGCTTCCCGGTTTATGGACAGCTCTGATCCTGTTCCACCAGGAGATGATTCCGACATCATTGCTGTCTTCAATAGTAATTTCCCGTGCTCCTGTCCCATTTCCGTTTATCATTGAGTTTCTTCTGATGGAGATATCATTTGAGTTAATCCGTGAAGGAGGAATACGTGTTCCCGGTATAACAGGAAATACATTGGGTATAATTGGAGCCCTGATTTTGGGTCAATCAGCGGTTTCAGCCGGCCTGGTCAGTCCAAGTCTAATTATCATAGTAGCGGTTACAGGATTGGGCAGTTTTACTATACCGAATTATTCTTTGGCTTTAGCCGTCCGCATAGCCCGCTTTGTCCTTATTGGATTTGGCGCGGTTGGAGGTCTTTATGGGATTTCAATAGGATTTACAATTTTCTTATCATTAGCCTTAGGCATGAAATCTTTTGGAGTACCGTTCTTCGCCCCTGTTGCACCGATGACCAGATCAAATCAGGACAAAATTGTAAGAGGCCCGCTTTATAAACAGGAAGAAAGACCGGATTATCTGAATACTCAGGATGAAAAGCGCATGGGTGACAGGCCCAGGGGATGGGTAAGATCATCAACAGCAGGAGGTGGCAGGAATAATGACAAATGAAGGTAAGTTCGGCTACCATGAAGCTATAAGCGTACTGGTTATAACCATAGTAATAAACGCTTTTTTTACCAGCCCCGCTATCCTGGTAGGTTTAGTGGGAACTACCGGTTGGTATATGACACTGATTTCGATGTTGACGTCAATGTTCGCTTTTATGTTTTTATACCTGCTGCTAAAGCGTTTTCCTAATAAAAATATAATGGAAATTTCAGATGTGGTTTTGGGCAAATTGGGAAGCGCTGTCTTTTTATTGCTGTTTGCAGGCTTTTTACTTTGGACTGCAAGTATTAATATGAGGGAATTTACAGAAGTATTAAAGGTCTATGTGCTGCCCACGACTCCTCCAAGCTTAATTATGATACTGTTTCTGATAACTATTGTTGTTTTTTCTTTTTTGGGGCTCGAAACTATTGTAAGGTTTGCTAAATTTATTATATATATTCTAGGAGCAGGATTAATTTTAGTTATATTACTATCAAGCCAGAACTTTGAAACGAAAAATCTGTTTCCAATATTGGGTTACGGACTGGATATTACTTTACTCCATGGGGTATTGCGATCTTCGTTTTACGGTGAGATCGTTATCATCGGGGTGATAGCCTCATCACTTCAGGGATTTAAGGAAATTAAAAGAATCGGATTATCGAGCCTGTTAATATCAGGGGTTATAACTAGTTTATGCCTCATGGTATTTACATTTGTCTTTCCTTATAACGTAGGTAAGGAACTTACATCTCCCATGTATGAGATGGCTGCTCTTATCAATTATGGCGGATTCATGCAGCGTATGGAACCCTTGTTCCTGTTTCTCTGGAATTTTGGAAGCTTTATTGAAATTTCTTTTATTATCTATACATCCCTCATGATCTATTGCCATATTTTCAGGATTGATGACAAACGTCCGGTTATTTTGCCGATGGTAACGACTTTATATAGCTTAAGCCTTATACCTAAAAGCATCATAGAAGTTACATCCGGATTTGTGCAGACAATGAGATCCTGGGGATGGGCTTTTTACTATATACCTCCTGTAATTATTTTAATTGTTGCTCTTATACGGAAAAAGAAAGGGGAGTCCCAGAATGCGTAAGCCAATTCTTATTCTCTTTTGTCTTATTCTTTCGTTCTTTATTACCGGCTGTTTTGACTCCCGTGAAATAGGGGATTTTGCCTATGTTACTGCTTTGGGGATCGACCAGGGTATCTCAGATACTTTTCGCCTGACTTTCCAAATACCCAAGTTTGGTCAGAGTGGCGGCAGCAGCGCTGAAAAGGAAGGTGGGGGCGAAGGAGATGGTGGAAAAAATGAGGAAATGGAAGTAATTACTTTAGATGCGTCATCTTTGCTTTCGGCTGTTTCTATTACTAATTCAAATTTATCTAAAGATCCGAATTTCATGCATCTTAAACTTATTGTAATATCTGAAGAATTGGCAATGAGCGATATGCTTGATGAAACAATAGCTCCTTTGATACGTTACAGGCATATCAGACGGACTACTAATATTATTGTAAGTAAAGGAAAGGCAGAAGAATTTATTAAAGAACTGCAACCTTATCCGGGAGAATTGATCACTACAACATTGGAGGAATTATTTGAAAAATCAAAAAAGGTAGGCTATTTTTTCAATTCTACTTTAAATGATGTGTATTGTGAAATAAAATCCCCTTATCATGCATTATTATTGACATATGGAGCTATTAACAAAGAAGATAATTTAAAAAGTGAGGGAGATCTTTTCAAAGGAGAATCAAAGATTCCCGGTAATTTTTATGCAGGAGAAGTACCGCGAAAAGGAGGTCCCAAGATTGAATTATTTGGTACAGCAGTGTTTGACGGAGCTAAAATGACAGGGAAAATTACGGGGTTTGAAACACAGATGTTGCAACTGGTTCGCGGGGGACTAAATTTCGGTCCTTTTTCCATACCTGACCCTGAAAGGCCAGACGTAGTGATTCCTCTTGATATAACAGAATTTGAAAAACGTGACATAAAAGTTGATTTAAGCGGAGAAAAGCCAAAGATCCATGTAAAATTGAAACTTGAAGGTGATATCGTATCCATCCAGTCCGGGATAGATTATGAAAAACCTGAAAGGTTACCTATAGTAGAAGATGCATTTGAAAAATATTTGATCAAAGGAATAAAAGATACATTTGAAAAATGCAAGGAAATGAAAGCGGATGTTTTTAATTTCGGTACTACGGCGGCTCTGCAGTTCTGGACTATTCCCGAATGGGAAGAATATAATTGGCTTGAAAAATTCTCCCAGTCAGAACTGGAAGTTGAAGTTGATTTTACCGTAAGACGTACCGGCAAGCTTTTACAGAGTGAACCTATAATTTCATCGGAGGGTAAAGAATGATCGTATATTTAGGTTTCTTATATATTATACTGTCTTCAATATATACCTTCAGTTATGCCAAACAAACCTGGGAAGAGAATAAACTTGCTTCTTTAGGCGCGGTTCTTCTAGTCTTTATTTCGATGGGTATAACTATTTTTATATATTTAAGGTCATAAGAAAAAACTGTTAAGAATAGCATTTTAAAAGGTCACCCTGAGATAGTTAAAGATTTTTCTTTATATAATCTTTACTATGTTTCAGGATGACCTTTTTGATTATATATTTGATTTTATAAATTTTGTATTACTTAATCTGTAAACAAGAAATTTGCCGGATTAATTAAGAAATCCTGCTTAGTCTTCCTCAATATGAATAACACTCACAGGACAATCGTCAGCAGCTGTCTGGGCCATATCCTCTGAATCTTCCGGTACCTCATCCACATAAACTTCTGCTATATCTTCTTCATCCATTCTAAAAACCTCCGGACATGTACTTGCACATAATCCGCAAGAAATACAACCATCTCTGTCAATCCATGCTCTCATATTTGATTCTCCTTTACACAATTATTATTTTTTTATATTATACCCTTAATAAATATGATAAAACACTAATGTTAGTTACCCTTCACGATTTGCGGAAAACTCCACGATCGAAATATCATTTTTAGTAATAGGGCTGTCTAGAGGGTTGTATCGGTCGTTTATAAGATCAAGCAGCGCATTTTCATAAGGCAGCCAGTATGATAGATTGTCTATCGTACTGGCAACCCCCGGAACCATATCGGTCTCAATACTGCTTAAAGGTATATCCTTTGCCTCATTGGCCAGCCATAACATTTCGTTCATATCGATATCTGTTTCGACATTTTCCTTGATTATGGCAACCAGTTCAGGTATTTTTAATATATTTTCAGGTTTAAGTGCCTGTTTGGCCAATTCCTTCAATAATTTCTGCTGCATGGCGATACGGTCGATATCGCCTTCAGGATAGCTACGGAAACGAGCCAAATTAACTGCCTGTTTTCCGTCTAAATGCTGATACCCCTTTTTGATATGGATATAAAGGTCCTGAGTTGGATCTTCATAATTCATATTTCTGGGAACATCAAAATATACTCCTCCGATTTCATCAATAACTTTTTCAACAGCTTCTATGTTGAAGATTACGTACCGATTTACATAAAAGCCCGTCAGACTTGCTATATCTTTTTCAAACTGTTGGATCCCGCCGAAAAGATAGGAGGAATTTATTTTTTTTGATTTTCTGTCGGTATTAAGCATCGTATCTCTCGGAATATTCAAAATACGAATATTTTTATTTACAATATCAAGCCTGACTAGCATAATAGTATCAGTGTTACCGGAGACTTTGTCTTTTCCGGCAACAAGAAAGGTATAGATATTCTTTTTTGGAGGCTCTTCCGGTATCGATTCATTGTCAATAACTACAGGTACGTCTTTATTGACGCGTCCTGTCATATTTATAGTCTTATTCCCTTCCGGAGCCCGCATGCTAAGCCTAAGCGCAATTAACGGAACAAAAAGGATTATTGCTATTATTAAACTCCATAAAATTAATCTTTTTGAAGATTTCTTTTCTTCCATTTGTAAAATTTCCTCTGAATTCCAAATATTATATTATTTTTTGATCCTGAACATAATTATTCTATAACAAGAATTACATAATTTAAAGTATTAACTGTAATTTATGACTATATACCATATTTAAGTCAGTCATTGTCTATTAGTCAGACAAGTGAATTCAGAATATTGAAAAAGGTCTAAATGTAGTATTTCCAAGTGTTTGGGGCGATACGAGTGAATTAATATTTCCTGTAGCTATAAAATTAAATATATTGTATAATGGTATTTGCTTTAACGCCAGTTTAATTGTTTTGGATGATTGCCATGAAAGAAATATACATAATGTTGACCCAGGTAGGTACATTAGTATCTAAGTCAATAAAATTATATACGAAATCTAAATATAATCATGTTTCAATCGGAGTTGACCCTAAACTGCGGATATTTTACAGCTTTGCCCGCAGAGTTCGGTATTTTCCATTAATCGGTGGTTTTATAACCGAAGTGGTTAATGAGGGGATATTCAAAGATTATCCTCAAACTGAATGCGCCATTTATGCAAAGATGGTGGATAATGCCGCTTATAATAGGGTTTGCGCTTCATTGGACAAGTATATAAGTGATCCTAAAAAATACCATTATAATCTTATGGCATTAATAGGATTTTTAATAAACAGACCCTTCAGTTCCCGGAATAATAATACATGCGCAGAATTCGTCGCAAAGATATTGGATGAATCGGGAATTTATACGTTCAATAAGCCGTTTTCTCTTGTAAGACCAGATGATATGCTGCGTATTCCTAATATTAATTTATTGTATGAAGGTTTAATGTTGAACCTGGATTCCAGATCTGTTAGCTGACCTCAAAACTTATGAGGGCGATTCTTCCACTGACATTTTGTCTCAGGGATACGTAACCGGAAGAATCGCCCACAGTTTAACCTCAACTCCTCAACGTTGCTTATACTTATATAATAACAACTTCATGTCATGATGTCATATTTTATTCATTATCATTGGAAGCATGTATTGTCGAAAAAGTTCTGACCATAGCTTCGGTAGGGGATATGAATACATTTATTTCACCATCCTGTTCAAGCTGTTGGTCATTTAACAGACTATCCGCAATAGGCGCGCTGACGTCAGTAGTGGTGATGAACCAAACAATTTCTTTCTCAGGCTGTAATTCTATATTTATTATAGGCAGCATAACTTTTTGGTTTTCGTCAGTTCCGCGGCCTCTCATAATTGTTGCTCCCTTAGCGCCTGATTGCCTTGCCACGTCAACAACTTTTTCAGCAAAACCTCTGTTAACAATAACCAGGATACAGTAATGTTCCAAATTGATTTCATCAATAAGGTGAGAGGTAACTGCAGGCTTTTTGGCAATAGTCGGGTATTCAACTCTCTTATGCCTGAATATGGTTCCCAGGATCATTATAGAAAGAACAGGGGACATTGCTACCATTGCGATAACACCGAATCCGTCCACTAACACATTTGCTGTTTCTATAATTGTAGCCGCTCCCTGAGCAAATGCAAGTACAAAGGTAGCAGTCATAGGACCTGACGCAACTCCGCCTGCATCATAGGCAATTCCGACAAAAACAGGGTCAGCAATGAATGAAAGCAATATTGCAATAAGAAAACCAGGGATAAGAAAATACCAAAGCTTTACCGCAGGGATAACGATTCTTACCATTGAAAGAGCGATCGCGGTACCTACACCGATGGATAGGGTAGAGCGAATCAAACTTATCGGTATATGTCCGCTGGTTACTTCTTCTATTTGCTCGCCCAATACATGTACGGCCGGCTCCACAAGAACCACAATGAGGCCCATAAGAAAGCCTGTTCCTATCAATATCCACGGACTCATTTTACCAATTTCTATACCTATAATTCGCCCCATATCCATAAATCCGGAATTTACGGCTGTAAGAAAAACAGTCAGCCCCAGAAGAGTGAACAAAAGTCCGATGATTATCCCTTTAAGCTCTTCCTTTGGTATTTTAAATTTTATAAAGTTATAGAAGAAAAATAAGATTGTTATAGGCAACAGAGCAATCAGAGATTCCAGAAGGATTCCTGGGAACTTGCTTATAATAGGCCCAAGAACACCCTCAGCATAAACATATTCACCGGCGTCTCCATGAATATTTTTTTGCCCGGAAATAATAGACATAAGCATAACAGCAAGTATTGGACCGGCACTCATGACTCCGACAAGCCCGAAAGAATTTTCTTCCTCGTTTTTACCGCCCTTGATATTAGACAGACCTAAAGATATTGCCAGCACAAAGGGGGTAGTAAGAGCACCGGTGGTGGCACCTGATGCGTCAAAAGAAATGGCGAGGAACTCCTCCGATACAAAAAATACTAATATGAAAATAATACCGTATATTACTGCCATGAATGTGTTATAAGATGGTTTACCCCGAAGAAGCCTGAAAACACCTAATAAAATCAAAACCCCCACACCTATGGATACCATATACACTATAATGGTTGACTTAAGAGTATTCCCTGAAGCATCCTGAATCTGGTGTCCAAGAATAAGCAAATCGGGTTCCGCAACTGTAATCAGAAATCCCAGCAGGAAGCTGAGTATTGCAATTTTGATTGGAGTTTTTGACGTAGCAACCTCCTGAGACATATATTCGCCAATCGGGTGCATGGACAGATCTACACCAAATAAAAATACAGAAAGCCCTATTAACAGCAAAACACTGCCAACAAGGAAACGAATTAAAACATCCGTCTCGACATCAACGATAGTAAAACATAACAATAATACCAATATAACAACCGGCAACAAGGTGCGCAGGACTTCTTTGGTTTTTTCAAACAACAGACTCATGATGTACCTTCCTTACATTCCCCGGATTTGTTTTCAACAAGGCCGCTTGTTCTGGTAATCGGAAGAGTAAACAAAATACCGTGGCCGGCCTTCCCAAGGTCCAAATCCGAGAATATTTTTTCTCTTATTGCAGATACTTTATCTTTTGTGGTGATGATCATTACCACATCTTTTTGCGGCTCAATAACCAATGGAAAATAAAAATCGGTAGGGATACCCGCTCCACGGGCATGGATCAAAGTACCACCCCTGGCGCCCGCAGCTTTTGCTGATTTTATACATTCCTTGCCACGGCCTTTATCTACAACGGTAATAATGCAATAGTGGGTAATCTTGTCATCATATGATGAATTGTTAGAAGTATTTGCTTCTTGCCCTGAAGTTTGTTTATGCCAACGCTTAAATGGGACTGTAAAAGCAATTCCCTTATTTCTTTTTGAAAACGAAAAAGCTTCGCAAAGGGTATCGTGCAACTTATTAGAAAGCTCTTCTGATGCCGAGATTACTAGTATTTCTTTGTGCAGTTCAGTAACCCCCATTTTTCTTAAGAGTTTGGACTGTACAGTGCCTTCTCCTAAAAGGATTGTCCCTCCCTTTGCGCCGCATTCCTGGGCTTTATGTAAAACAGCATTAGCTTTGCCTCTGTCTACTACAGTAAAAAATAACGTTTCTATAATTGCCACTTCCTAATCCTTAAATTTTTTTGGTATATTGAATTAATTAATGTATTTGCAATAAAAATTTATAAGCAACAAATTGCAGCGACTAAAAAAATAGTACTAAAAAAGAAGTGCTTAAATCGCATAATATGCGTAAAAAAATATATTATTTTTATCATTATTATAACATATGCTGGAGACAAAAAGAAAATAAACTTTTTTAATTTTGTTATAAAAAACACCTGAACAGTATATTTTGCCTCATGTGTCGCAAAGATTCCTGGTACCGGTTCTATAAAATATTATTATTGAAATTAATTGGCATTGAATTATAATGAAATAAAAGCATAAAAATTGCGAGGGATAATTTATGGCAAAAGAACAAAAAGACGAATACGTATGGAAAGACAGAAAACGTTTTCTTGGTCTCCCGCTTAGTTTCACCAGATATGCTGTAAAAGATCAAAGACTCTATTATACGACAGGATTATTTAATACTACGGAAGAAGAAATGCTATTGTACAGAGTTATGGATATTAAGCTTAACAGAACATTTGGAGATAAGCTTGTAGGGGTAGGCACAATAACTCTGTATACGGCGGATAAGACGCATCCTAAGCTTGAATTGGTCAGAATAAAAAATCCAAAAAAGGTTCGGGATTTATTAAGCAAGCTTGTTGAAAATGAAAGAATGCGCATAAATGCTCAAGGCAGAGAGTTGTACGGAATTTCAAAGGATATGATGTTGGATTCTGACGGAGACGGAATTCCCGATATTATTGACAACGATGCATAATAATGTTATAATACGGTTTAATTCAATATCCAATGGCTGTGATGGAGAAAAGTAAAAAGCCAGGAATCATTCAGGGAGAGATTGCCAAAGACTGAAAGCAATCTTATGAGGAAGGTTTTTGAAGTTCGCTCCGGAGCTCGCCGGCTGAAGCGAAAGTTGTAGGTCGGTGCGGGTTACCCTACGTTATAAGGGTGGAATATCGGATAATCAATATTAATTATTGATGATCCCGTATTTTGAATGAGAGTACTGCATAACAGCAGTAAAAATGGGTGGTACCGCGGAAGTTAAGTCTTTCGTCCCAACAGGGATGAAAGGCTTTTTTGTATTATAAAAAATAAAAGGATAGGTAGGAGGACACAAAAAATGCAGTATTGGAACGAGAAAATTGAGACCATGGATAAAGAAAGCCTTAAAAAATTACAAAGCGAAAGGCTTAGAGAAACAGTAAAAAGAGTATATGAAAATGTACCCTATTATGCTGAGAAAATGAAGAAAGCGGGTGTAACACCATCCGACATACAATCGGTTGACGATCTGTCAAAACTGCCTTTTACCTATAAATCGGATTTGAGGGACAATTATCCGTTCGGAACTTTTGCAACACCCCTGCAGGATGTTGTCCGGGTACATGCTTCCTCAGGCACGACAGGGAAACCGACTGTTGTGGGATATACTAAAAACGATATAGAAACATGGACTGAATGTGTTGCCCGCTGCCTGGTATGCGCAGGAGTTACTAAAGACGATATCGTACATGTTGCATACGGATATGGCCTTTTTACAGGAGGTCTGGGCTTACATTACGGAGCTGAGCGTGTAGGGGCTACGGTAATTCCTGTTTCAGGAGGAAACACATCAAGACAGATACAGCTTCTTAAAGACTTCGGAGCGACAGTACTATGCTGTACACCATCTTACGCTTTACATATAGCCGATGAAATGAAAAATGCCGGTATAACCAAGGATGATCTGAAACTGAGAGTTGGAATTTTCGGAGCAGAACCATGGTCAGAGGAGATGCGGACCCAAATCGAAAATCGTCTGGGCTTAAAAGCTTATGATATTTACGGCTTAAGTGAAATCATGGGACCGGGTGTATCCATGAACTGCCATTGCCAGGAAGGACTCCATATTATGTCAGATCATTTTATAGCTGAAATAATCGATCCTGAAACCGGAGAAGTGTTGCCTGACGGAACAAAGGGCGAACTTGTTTTCACTTGTATTTCGAAAGAAACCTTACCGCTTATAAGATACAGAACAAGAGACTTATCGGTATTGACTCACGAAACCTGCGCCTGCGGCAGGACTGGAGCCAGAATGGAAAAGGTGACTGGAAGATCCGATGATATGATCATCATACGCGGCGTTAATGTATTCCCGTCCCAGATAGAATCCGTACTGCTGAAATACAGTGAAGTAGAACCCCATTATATGATTTATGTGGATCGAGTAAATAATTTGGATATAATGGAAGTTCAGATAGAAATGAACCAGAGAATGTTCTCGGATCAAGTCAAAAAGATCGAGAATATTGAACGTAAGCTGCGCTACGAAATAGAATCCACTCTGGGATTAAGCGCAAAAATAAAGCTTGTAGAGCCAAATACCATACCGCGAAGCGAAGGTAAAGCAAAACGTGTTATAGATAAACGGAAAATTTTCAATTCATAAAACCCGATAAAAAAATAAAAATGTTTAAAAAAGCATTGTACTGTATAGCCGATTTGAATGCTATACAGTCAATGCTTTTTCCATATCTTCCGGAAGGGGAGCCGAAAGTTCGATCCTCTGCCCGTTTAAAGGATGATCAAAGGCAAAAATATGTGAATGAAGGGCTTGTCTTCCTATAAGATCGGTTTGTATATCTGAATAAAGCCAATCCCCAAGGAGGGGGTGTCCCATAGCTCTGCAATGGACACGAATCTGGTGTGTTCTGCCGGTTTTAAGTATGAATTCCACTAAACTTAGATCTTTATGGATTTCCATAGTTTTATATACGGTAATTGAAGGAGCTCCTTCAGGATCGATGATTCTTTCCATGATACTGCCGCTTTTTCTTGCAATGGGCAGGTTTATTATTCCATCCGGTGGGTCAAACATACCGTGGACGATTCCCAGATAAGACTTATAAACGCGGTTTTCCTTCATTTGATTGATGATTTGTTCCTGTATATGAGGATTCTTTGCAAACAGCACGATACCGGAGGTATCTTTATCCAGCCTGTTAATCGGGCGCACCTTAATTGAAAGCCCTTGTTTAATGAAATGCGCCAGCACCCGATTAGCCAAAGTACCCGTTGGGTGCCCGGCCGACGGATGTACCGGCATACCCGGTTCTTTATTTACGGCAAGAATACAATCATCTTCATATAATATTGAAAAATCAGAGTTTTCAGGTTCAATATCAGCTTCTTCCCTAAAATCGATGATCACACTCAAAATATCGCCTTTATTAACATGATCGACGGTACGAACCGGTTTTCCATTCAAAAGTATACCGCCTGACACTTTCAGCTTTTTTATCAGGCGTCCGGACAGATTCATCTCATTCTGCAAAATTTGCAATACTTTCTTTCCGTTGAATGTTTCAGTAATCTCAAAGTCAATTTTCATACAGCTTATCCTCATGTAAATATAAAAGTATGAATATTTTATTCCTTTTAAGCAATTCTATCTTTCATACGAAGTTATCAATAACTCGGGCTCTCCCGTGTCATTCTGAGCGCCAGCGAAGAATCTTTTGCGTTAACATATAAGTTCCTTCGACTCCGCAAAGCGACCCTCAGGATGCTTCGCACTTTGATTTCGGTAACGGGTGATGTTATTATTATTATGGTATTATTAAACATAATACCTGCCTAAACCATTATATCCGCTTTTGTAAGGAGTGTACAAATGTTTATCGGTGTATTAAATGTAGGACTGTATTTAAGCGAACCACAATCTCTGAAAGATAAGAGACGAATTATAAAAAGTTTGATAGAAAAGCTTAAGAATAAGTTTAACGTAGCTGTAGCCGAAACAGGAGACTTAGATTCATGGAACAATTGCAGCCTTGGTATCGTTTGCATATCCAATGAGGCGGCCCATGCCGACAGTATGCTGGCAAGCGTGCTTAATTTCATCGAGTGCATAGGAACAGTAGAGTTAACAGAAGTAAAGACAGAAATCATACCTTATTAATAATTTTTGTATGTACAGAACCCAATAATGCTCATTATATATTAAATTTGCTTTACAGCGGAATATTTTTTCTTTTATTTTTCCTGTAATCTATGATATTATTTTGTCTAAATATATTTAAACGTGGAATAATTCATTTGAAGCGAGCTCGCGTTTATTAAACACCAGGGGAGTATATATGAAACTTAATATTGGAAAAACACTCGTTATTAGCCTGGCATTTTTTACTGTAAGTCTGGCCTGGACCATTTATAATACATTTGTTCCTGTTTTCCTGATCGGAAATGAACATATCAGCGGACTTATCAAAAGCTCGACAGTACTGGGCGTTATTATGACAATAGACAACTTGTTCGGGATAATATTCCAACCGTTTTTTGGAACGTTAAGCGATAAAACGAAAACAAGGTTCGGGCGCAGGATGCCGTTTATCATCGTGGGCTTGCCTTTGGCTGCTTTGTTTTTCTCAATAATACCATTTTACAATGAAATCGGAGCTCTCTTTCCATTTGATATACGTCTGCCAGTCATGATGATTTCTGTAATTGGAATGAATTTTTTTATGAGCGTGTACAGGGCGCCTGCCACAGCTTTGATGCCGGATGCAACCCCTACTGAGTTAAGAAGCCGGGCTAACGGAATTATAACCGCCATGGGCGGATTAGGAACGATCATTGCGTTTTCACTGGGAGGAAGACTGTTTAATATCAATTACAGGCTTCCGTTTATAGTTGGAGGCGCAATAATGGTAATAGCGTTAATTATACTCTTTATTTTTTATAAAGAGCCGGAAGAACCGTATTCGGCTGATGAGGAAGATGATTCCGAAAAGGCGGATATTGGGTTCCTGTTTGGGAAAAACGGACAGCCATCTGCAATTTCCAGAACACCCTCGCTTTTATATATGCTTTTTACCGTCTTCTTCTGGTACTGCGGCTTTGAGTGCATAAACGCGTTTTTTACACTCTATTGCCAGGAGAAATTCAATATACTTCCCGGGGATGCAACTATAATGCTGGCCCCGATGGCTGTGATATTTATGATTTGCGCGTTGCCTGCAGGTTATGTAGGCGGGAAAATAGGACGCAAGAAATCCATGATAATAGGCAATGCTGTTGTTATATGCGCATTTCTGATTATTTTTACTCTTAAGGAGCATACACTTCTTCCGGTGCTTCTGGGAATAGGCGGAATAGGCTGGTCCCTTTTGACAACGAATGCATATCCTGCGGTAGCTGAAATGGCACCGAAGGGGCATACCGGATTATACACAGGATATTATTATGTGTTTACATTTGCTGCCAGTATTGCAAGTCCTATACTCTACGGACTGATAGTGGATATACTCAAGAGTCAGGTATATTTATTCATATTTGGCGGCATTATGTTTCTTCTTGGTCTTATATCTTTGTTTAAAGTAAATCAGCGTGATATCTACCATAAGAATGTATAAAAAACGCGAATTGAGTAATATTTTGGAGTTAAAATAAAAAATCAATCAAGTTTCCGGCTTTCCTTGCATATAGTGAATTAGAGCAATTATACGGAAAGCGTGTTTATATGTTCCTGGAATTTTTATCACAAAATTGGCTGCTATTGCTTGTTTTAATAGGCGGTGCAGCTATAATTATCTATCTGACGATAACCAAACAATGGTTAAAGGCAAGAGAATTTGCTTACCAAGCTATGCTGTTGGCCGAAAGAACCTTTGGCGATCAGGATGGCAAAATTAAATTTGATTTCGTCGTCAGAATCGTTTATAAGTATTTGCCGGCATGGCTCAAAACATTTGTTACAGAAGAAAAGTTACAGCAGTTGATCCAACAGTGGTATGATTTAGCCAAAGATTTTCTGGACGACGGACAAATTAATTCTTCAGTATAGTTCGAATAAGAAAAATATGATTTAAGATACGGAAGCTTAAAAAGTTGTACGAGTGGTAATCCAATCATGCGGGCTTAAAGAAAAAGCCCGCTATTTGCATGTTTAGACGTTCAATAACAAAACATAATCTGGTTTATTACCGCTTACATGGCAAAAAATATTTTTCCGTCAATTGTATAGTTTCTGCATGCTCCGTCGTTATCTGATACTTAAATAAATCTGCTGACAAGGACATGATGTTAACCTTAATCAGGGAAAAGGGGGCCTTTAATCACGCTTGTAGTGCCGGGTTTCAGTTTCCTGTCTGTTTATCGAAATTCCTGAATAAAGGTCAGAGAATATAATGAATAAAGAGGAATAACATGGGAAGTGATCAATATGTTTACGAACATTGGGTTGGTACAACACGTCAAAAAAGCGTTAGACGAAAAATGGAAATATGTTTATGGCACGATAGGCCAAGTCCTTACTGCCTCTATTATAACCCAAAAACAGTTACAGTACCCCAACGAGATCAATAAGCATCTCAGTCTGATCAGGTCTTTTATAGGCAACCGTACTGTTGACTGTGTAAACTTAATCAAGTCTTACCTGTGGTGGGACAAGAATAAACAGGATGTGATATACGATATTAAGTATGATAAATATGAGGGTGTCTGGATGTCGGCTGACGGTGCATTTCAGGTTGCAAAGGAAAAAGGGCCTATTGATACCATGCCGGATATTCCCGGAATATGTGTAAGATACCCGGGACATATGGGGGTTTACATAGGCAACGGCGAAGTTATTGAAGCAAGAGGTACCAATTATGGAGTAATAAAGACCAAACTAAAAGAGAGACCGTGGACCCATTGGTTGAAATACCCCGGCATCGAATACCTGGATGAAATTGAACATTTCAAAAAAATCATTCAGGAGAACGTTGGCTTTTCAAACCCTGAAGGAGTATGGAGATATGTGGATATGCATCCGTTCGCTGCAGCATGGTACAAACAATGGGCTAATAGCTACACCAAAATCCCCGGTTAACATCGGGGATTTTCTTATACTGTGAATTTAAAATATTTCTCTCTTATTATTTCTATATTGCTTATTTAAAAACCGGTGACTTGTTAATGTATTTATGTTCATATAATATGTACAAATTTGTTGTATACTTTTTTATGTCAACGTTTAGTATATAAAAGCAATTGTAGGGATTTGATATGGTTATATAAATCCGAAGGTATTATACTGAGAGGTGTCGAATATGATTGATTTCCAAAATGGTTCTTTTTTTAAACTAAAACCGGGTGATGTGGGGGATGTAATGCCTATTGTTGAGCCCATGCTTGTTGACGGTGAATCTGTTTTCGCGGCTTTTCAGAGTATTCGTGACCGTGTGATTTTCACTAACAAAAGGATCATTGCCATTAATGTTCAGGGGCTTACAGGTAAAAAGAAAGATTTAACATCTCTTCCTTATGCAAAAATACAAGCTTTTTCGGTTGAGACAGCCGGAGTACTTGATTTAGATTGTGAACTGGAGTTATATTTCAGTGGATTGGGAAAGGTTAAATTTGAATTTGTGGGCGGTTTTGATATAGTAGCATTCAATAAACTAATAAGCAACTATGTGCTTGGATAACAATGATTCGGTTAATCATCGGAGACGGATATTAAATCCGTCTTTTTGTTATGGAGTAAGCACAAAAACAACAGAATTCTCCATGTTATACATTAAAATGTATATAAAACTGGCAGATAACCACGCATGATTATCCGCCAGTTTTACATAGGTTGCTTTATTTTAATTGATCAACTTCAATATTTGACATTGTTTTTTTAAAACAGAATAGTGGTAAATCCTCATTTCGCCGAAATATTATCGGATGAGTGTGAAGTTTTTGAAAACGTTGACCAGTGTATTAGCGACTGTTGACATTGTCTTGATAAAGATATCAAGGGCAACGCCGACGACATCCTTGCGTGTATCGCCGACAGTATCACCGGTAACCGCTGATTTATGCGCTAATGTTCCTTTGCCGTGTCCCTCCAGAGATCCGGATTCGATGTACTTTTTAGCATTATCAAACGCTCCACCGGAATTACCCATAAAGATGGCACGCGGGATAGCGACGATCGTAGCTCCAATCAACAAGCCACCAACAAATTCAATACCGAAAACAAATCCACTGAGCACAGGAATCAACATTGCCAATACAGAAGGGAACAGCATTTTGCGGAGGGCTCCCTGTGTTGCCATCTGTATCATACGGTTATAGTCAGGGCGAACTTTACCTTCCAGGACACCGGGAACAGACAGAAGTTTGTCACCCTCATCAGCCATTGCACGTGCGGATTCAATCGTATTGTCGGTCAGAACCGCACTGAAGTATTCTACCAGGGCACCGCCGATTATCGCACCAGCCACCACGGTGAAACTGGCAATATTCAAAATCATTTCGGAGTTTGCGGGTGTGTAATTTCCAACATATGAAACGATCAGGCTGACCGTTGCAAAAGCGGCACTGCCAATAGCGAAACCCTTACCGATGGCTGCGGTCGTATTACCCACGGCATCCAGCTTGTCCGTAATCACGCGAACCTTATCGGGAAGGTGGCAGCTTTCTGCCAGACCACCGGCATTATCGGCAATGGGTCCGAACGCGTCAATGGAAACTGTTGTGCCAACAAAAGCGAGCATGCCGAGAGACGCGATGGCAATACCATAGGTACCGCCTATTTTTCCACTAATGAAAAGCGCGATACCGATCAATAGAACGGGCATCAGACAGCTACGGCTTCCAATGGCGTCACCTTTGGTAATAACAAAGGCATCGCCTTCAGGTGCCATTTCAGCAAGTTTTCGGGTAGGTTTAAAGTCGGAAGATGTATAATATTCGGTAATGGATCCAATTGCCACGCCGCTGGCAAGTCCAAGTACCGCACAGATCCACGGGCTCAGCCAACTTGCTTTCCATCCGAATGTTTCGAATATGGTGGCATCGATGTTTCCAAAAATAAGATAGGATGCTCCCAGACCAAGAATAACCGTCATCCCTGCAGAGATCCAGGTGGCAAGATTCAATTCGTGAGAAGGATCACTTCCCATCTTCTTCACATTCGCATACAGCATACCGATCAGGCAACTCAACAAACCTGCTCCCGCAAGGACAATCGGGAAGATCACAGTCGGATTGAACATTTGATCGATGCTATATTTCTGGAACAAAATTACGGCGATCATAATGGAAGCGGACATTGTCGCAACAAAACTCTCAAGAAGATCCGAGCAGTTGCCGGCAATATCATTAACATTGTCACCGATGAAGTCAGCAATTACATTTGGAACCCTACTGTCATCCTCAGGAAGATCATTTCGGATTTTTCCCAGGATATCAGCGGAAATATCCGCAGCTTTTGTATAATTGCCACCAGCAACGCGGTTGAACATTGCTACCAAAGAACATCCGAGTGAGTATGTGGATACGCGCATAACAGAAGCATTGATTCCTTGGAGGTGAAGCAGAAGACCGCCGCCGTCCGTTTGATGGTTGACTCCGCCCCAAATCAGCAAAACCGCAACCAGACCCAGCATTCCAAAAGCCTGTACGCTCAAACCGGAGATGCTGCCTCCGCACAACGCCACCTTAACAGTTTCACCTATAGACATGGTTTCACGTGCCTTATTTGCTGTTCTTACATTAGCGTATGTAGCGCTTTTCATCCCAAGTACGCACGCACAGCTACTCATGGCAGCACCCACCAGGAAGGTAATACCACTGGTTTTTTCGACAAAAAGTGATAAAGCCAGTGAAATCAAAACAACAACAATAGCAATAGTTTTATATTCGGTTTTCATGAATGCATTAGCACCAGAACGGATAATTGCAGCCATGTCGACCATTTCAGCCGTTCCCTCCGGCATTTTGCGGATCCGGAAAAAATTCCAGGCCACATATGCAAGGGTTGCCACAATGATACACAGTACAGTGATTGTCCAATTGAGAGACATTTTTCTTTCCATCCTTTCTCTTTTACCTTATGTTTTTGCATCATCGTATTGGTTTGTTCCAAGTCAGGATATAATTGCCTAAGAAGTGCTTTTATTCTCCCTGATGTTGGCTCAGAACCTTTCGTATTATACGACATTTTGTCGCTAATTTTCCGGAAAGAATAACTTGCTATACAAAATGTTCCGTTACGATATTCAGGATACCATGATATAATATCAGTAACCATTCGGGGGTGAGTATTACGGACCGATTAAGAGCTTTTCTTCAGAAAAATCCAATAGGGAAAAATGTACTTATCCTTCTGTTAACACTTGGAGCTACAACAGGACTCTCATTACTTTTGTCATTTGTCAATGATGATAATAATCCCTTTGCTATGGCACTTTTTATAATGGCTGTAGTAATTGTGGCCCGATGGACAGATGGGTACGCTTGGGGAATAATTGCGGCCTTCATAGGTACATTTTGTGTGAACTATATTTTCACATATCCGTTTTGGACATTCAGTATCGACTATACAGGATATCCTCTGACCTTTGTGGTCATGCTGATTGTATCTATCCTGATCAGTACACTGACGACACAGATCAAACAGCAGGAACGGCTTCGGTTTGATATTGAACGAGAAAAAATGCATTCCAATTTATTACGTGCGATCGCACATGATTTGCGCACACCACTGACTGCCATTATTGGAGCAAGTTCAACAATACAAGAACAGGAATTATCTACTGCCGATCAGATTCGTCTTGCAGAAGGTATCCGTAAAGATGCGGAGTGGCTTGTACGTGTAACTGAGAATCTGTTGTCTGTCACCCGTGTCAGCAATCATAATATGATCAAAAAAGAGGATGAAGTATTGGAAGAGATTATCGGCAGCGCGATTATGAAATACCATCGACTTCCGGATTCTTTGCCTGTAGATTCCGACACACTCAGAGATATCATTCTTGTTCCGATGGATGCGATGCTCATCGAACAGGTAATGATCAATTTGTTCGACAATGTAAATGCGCATGCGGAAGGTGCTTCTAAAATATGGATTCACCTTAAGAAAGAGAATGGCATGGTCTTCATCTCAGTGGAGGATGACGGTTGCGGCATTCCGGCATCATTATTGCCTCAGATCCTTGACGGAACATATCTGTCTAAACGTAAAAGGAGCGATGATCGGCGCAGCATGGGAATAGGATTGTCCGTGTGCAGATCCATCATCGAAGCACATGGAGGACAATTGTTTGCCAGGAAGAGCTGTCATGGCGGAGCCGCATTTGAATTCTCATTACCTTGTAAGGAGGATATGTATGTCGAATAAGATACATCAGAAGATTTTGATTATTGAGGATGATCCGGGTATTTTGAATTATCTGAAAACGACAGTTGACGCGGCTGGATATGAAACTGTTACTGCAACCGATGGAAATTTAGCACTAAATATGATTACTTCTCACTGTCCCGATTGTATTCTACTTGATCTTGGACTACCGGATATGGATGGCAGTGATATCATAACGAGTGTCCGGAAATGGACATTGACTCCCATCATCGTGATTTCTGCGCGCAACTCGGAAGAAAACAAAGCCATTGCTTTGGACTCCGGGGCAGATGACTATATAACGAAGCCCTTTGGTTCAATCGAATTACTTGCTCGAATACGAACAGCATTAAGGCATTCACTTACCGCAGCAGAGAACAAACAAATTGGAATAGACGGTTGCTATCGTGTCGGTGAACTGGAAATTGACTATAAAAAATTAAGAGTACGTGTGCGAGGGGAAGATGTTCATCTGACCCCGAACGAATTCAGAATCGTAGCTTTGCTTGGGAAACATCCGGGGCGTGTGTTGACATATAAATACATATTGCGTGAGCTTTGGGGACCTTCTGCCCCTATGGATAATAAAATTTTGCGTGTTCATATGGCAAGTATCCGCAGAAAAATTGAAGATGATCCGACGAATCCTAAGTATATTTTCACAGAGGTCGGCGTTGGTTATAGAATTGCCGAGAACACGCAGGAAACCGACGATTAATATCGATATTCATTTTACGAGGGGCTGCGGCCAAATTTCCGATTTGCTGCAGTCCCTTTGTTTTATTGTAGTTCCTTGAACGATTGTACTGAATTTTTGCTTAACCTGTGAAATATAAAGGGAGATCACTTTCAAACCGCTATGTTCCAGTACATAAAACTTTGATTTACTGATAAGCTACCTTTTACCCGGCAAGTCAGATTAAACTCGTCATCATAAAAAATTAAGGAGTGGTCACATGAATATGACCACTCCAGTTGGTCGGAGTGACAGGATTTGAACCTGCGACTTCTTGGTCCCGAACCAAGCGCGCTCCCAGCTGCGCTACACCCCGGTCAACATCCGCTATTTTAGCATATTTATATTTGATTTGCAATCTAAATTTTATAAGGATGTGAAATATGTCCGTGCTACGCTTTGTGCACTGTACTCAGATGAACAATGAGTAAAGGTTTAGATAAGCTCAAAACCGGCTGAAACCAAAGCAGGGAAGTAGTGATCCTTCGAGTGTTTATGTAAACACAATAATAGTATAAAAAATAAAAGATAATAAATACTTTATCAATATTTTCTGAATAGTCCTATTACCTTACCAAGGATATTAAGTTCCTTTACTATTATAGGCTCATAGTCGGGGTTTTCCGGCTGAAGGCGGTAATGATCTTTCTCCTTGTAAAAGGTTTTCACCGTTGCTTCGTCCTCGATCAATGCCACAACTATATCACCGTTATTTGCAGTATTCTGCTGTTTTACGATGATATAATCACCGTCCAGTATACCGGCATTTATCATACTGTCGCCTTTTACTTTCAGCATAAAGGTAGTTGAGTTTTCCAGATATTGAACCGGTACGGGGAAGGTGTCTTCGATATTCTCTACAGCAAGAATAGGAGCTCCGGCTGTAATTTTACCGATTATAGGGATGTTGTCTATTTCCTGATTTGCGATATATCCTTCAAGATTCTTTACATTATCGTCTAAAACTTTTAGAGCTCTGGGCTTTGTGGCATCTTTGGATATGGATCCTTCTTCTTCAAGTCTTTTAAGATAAGCATGTACGGTAGAGGTTGATTTGAATCCGACTGCCTGGCAAATTTCTCTGACTGATGGGGGAAAGCCTTTTTCTATAAGATAACGATTCACAAAATCGAGTATTTTCTTTTTTTTATCATCGTCGCGATGTCTCATATTAACATCCTCCGTAAGGTTATTTTCGATCTTAATTGCAAAATGATGACAAAAACTGCTTCTTAAAACAATTATATATTTATATAAAATATTTGTCAAACAAATGTTCGATATATCTTGACAAGGGAACACATGTTCGGTATAATCATTTTAAAAAGAACATACGTTCTGGAGAGTGATAATATGAGAAGGAGATACAGATTAAAGAATAAACGACGCTTTGCTGCTTTTATCATATTTATTGTCATGGTTACTGTCTTTACCGGAATGATTGCCAATGCAGGCGCAACTTCAAATGTCAAACAGGAGTATAAGACAGTTAAAGTAAAAAGTGGGGACACTCTTTGGGAAATAGCCACGGTCCATAACGATGATAAAGATATAAGAGAATACATATACAATATGAAAAAACTTAATAATCTTGAGTCGGATATTATCCATGCCGGGCAAGTATTGTTACTTCCGTAATTATATACTGTGTTGCTGATAAAATTTGTAAATATATTTACCGTTATTTGTTTTTATATGGATACCTGTGGTAAAATTATTATATATGAAATAGTGGGGTGAAGGTATGCATGTAAAACAGGTCTCGGTATTTTTAGAAAACAAATCCGGAAGATTGGCTGATGTTACACGTGTCCTGGGCAGTAATGATATTGACATCACCGCCCTGACAATAGCGGATACAGCCGAATTTGGTATACTAAGACTTATTGTTGATAAACCGGATAAAGCAGTTGAAGTTCTAAGGAAAAATAACTTCTCGGTAGACATAACGGAAGTAATTGCAATTCGTGTGGATAATAAACCCGGAGGTCTTTCAGTTGCTTTAAATCTTCTTCAGAACAATAATATCGGCATCGAATATATGTATTCTTATTTAGGGAATACAAAGGATGGCAAAGCTATTATAATTATAAGGGTTGAGGATATACCAAGAACTGTTCAAATATTAAAAGACAATGGAATCGATATTGTCTCTGCCGAAGAAATATGAAATATATATAATTTTAAGTATGAAGGGAGTGTCTCAAATGAACACTCCCTTTGTTTTGATGCATAATAATTGGCTCGATATTTTTGTCCGCATCATTCATTATAACCATTTCCGGTCATCCTAACTGGTTGACAGCCTGTTCGATTTGATTAAGAGCCTTTTCTAAAACAGATCGCGGACACGCAATGTTGATCCGTTGGAACCCTTCTCCGCCTGCGCCGAACATCGTTCCGGCATCGAGCCAAAGCCCGGCTTTGTAAACCATCAGGTCATCAAGTTCCTTGTCATCTAGTCCAAGAGCGCTGAAGTCCAACCAGACAAGGTATGTACCCTGTGGCTCGATGAGCTTGATATGAGGAAGCCTGTTTTTCAGAAAACTTCTTAAATATTCCAAATTTCCTGCAAGATACTCTTTAAGTTCCTTGAGCCATTCGAGACCGCCCGAGTAGGCTGCGCGGCAGGCTACGATGCCCATTATATTGACCTGGCTATATCCGCTTCTTATGATCTCGGCTTTGAACTTTCGTTTGATATTGCTGTTTGAGATAAAGATGTTTGAAATCTGAAGTCCGGCCAGATTGAATGTTTTTGTCGGTGCCGTGCAGGTGATGGTAATGTCGGAAAACTCAGGCTTTACATCGGCAAACACAAGATGCGTATGACCAGGATAAGTAAAATCAGCATGGATTTCATCTGATACAACGGTAACACCATGCTTCAGGCATATCTCACCAAGCATCGTAAGTTCTTCTCTTGTCCATACCCTTCCTACCGGATTATGGGGGCTGCACAGGATAAAAAGCTTAACATTATTTTTGATTATTTTATCTTCAAAGTCCTCAAAATCGATGGAATACTTGCCCTGTGAGTAGATAAGCTGGTTTATGACAAGTTTTCTCCTGTTGGCAATGACCGATTCGGAGAAGGGATAGTAGACCGGCTGCTGAATAAGAACCGCATCGCCTTCATCGGTCAGTGACCGTATTGCAGCACAGATGGCAAAAACGACACCTGGAGTTTTTACCAGCCATTCAGGCTTTATATTCCAGTTGAACTGTGCAGAAAACCAGTTTTTTAGCACATCGAAATAATCGTTTTTAGTCTCCGAATAGCCGAATATCCCATGCCTGCTTTTTTCAACCAAAGCATCGATCACACATGGGGGTGTTCGAAAATCCATGTCAGCTACCCATAGAGGCAGAACTCCTGCCGGTTTGCCCCGCTTTTCGGCAAAATCGTATTTTATTGAATCGGTATTCCTCCGATCTATGATTTCATCAAAATCGTATTTCAAAGCTATTCCTCCTCAAATGCCTGCTCTAGATCATGTATCAGATCATCTGCGCTTTCAAGACCGACAGAGAGACGTAAAAGCCTTTCATTGATACCTTTAGCCTCCCGCTCTTCTTTAGGGATATCAGCGTGGGTCTGCAGCATGGGATATGTTATTAATGTTTCGACTCCACCGAGGCTTTCGGCATACTGGATCACAGACACTTTTGAAAGTACTCTTATTGCCGTTTCTTCAGAGTCGGTCTCAAAGGAGATCATAGAGCCAAAACCGGTCGTTTGTTTTAAAGATATTTCATAGTCGGGATGGGTGGGTGAGCCCACATAATGCACGGCTTTGACCTTTTTATGCGACAATAGCCACTGAGAGATCTTCATAGCGGTTTCCTGTTGTCTGTCCATACGAATGGCAAGTGTTTTAAGACCACGAATGATGAGCCAGCTGTCAAAGGGGGAGAGACAGGCGCCTGTTGTCTTATAAATATATCTAAGCTTCTCCGAAAGCTCATTGTCCGAGACAACCAGAAACCCTGCCATAGTATCATTATGACCTCCTAAATATTTCGTGCCGCTGTGGGTTACTATATCGGCGCCAAGCGCAAGAGGCTTCTGATAATATGGAGTTAAAAAAGTATTATCTACTATAAGGAGCAGCCCATGGCTTTTAGCAAGCTGTGCTACCTTGGCGATATCTGTCACGTGCATCATGGGATTGGTGGGAGTTTCAATAAAGATAGCTTTTGTCTGAGGCTTGAGTTGGGATTCTATTTGGGAAATATCTGAAGTATCGGCCAGGCTGAAAGTTATTCCGTTTTTCTCCGATATGCTGCGAAACAACCTGTGGGAGCCGCCGTAAAGATCGTCGGAAACTATTATGTGGCATCCGGGCTGAAATAATTCCATAAGCGCGGCAATGGCTGCCATACCGCTGGAAAAAGCAATGGCATCCACACCGCCTTCCAGCCTGGCAACGGTTTTTTCAAGGTGTTCCCGTGTGGGATTTTGAAGCCTTGAGTAATCATATCCGGTACTAAGCCCTACGCCCGGATGGGCAAAGGTTGCGGTCTGGAAAATAGGTACGCTGATGGAGCCGGTATTGTCATATTTACAGTCACTACCGTGAACGCAAAGGGTACTGAAATCCATAAATTACCTCCAATTATCAAATAAAATACATGAGTCCCTGATTCTTTTTGTTCTCCTCAACCTTATTTACCAGATCATCAAGTGTTATTACTTCCAGAGTGCTTTTTACTGCTGAATCGAGGGCAGCAAAGACCGAATCTTTCATAGCATCTTCAATTTCAGGAGCTTTGACCGAAACAGTGTCCTCGGTAGGCTCAAACAGGGATAGCTCAACAGCCTGAAGGACATCCAGAACAGTTATCTGCCGAGGCATTCGTGCAAGCTGATATCCGCCTTGGGCTCCTTTAACCGAGATAACTATGCCTCCTCTTTTCAGGAGAGAAAAAACTTGTTCAAGGTAAATTTTCGATATTCCAAGCTTTTCGGAAATGCTGATGACGGTAATGTATTCACCGTTGTCATAGCATTCTGCCATGCTGATCATCGCAGCTAAGGCATAGCGTCCCTTTGCTGATATTCTCATGTGCATACAATCCTTTCCCAGACTATTTAATTTAAATCATACTTATAATATATAAATAATATGTTAAAATTAAACTGATGTCAATCATATTATTCATATAAATTTAGTAATAATTTTTTTCATTATTTTCATTTAAACTATTGACAAAACTATCCTATAAGCATATAATTCATAGTAAACATATATGAATTATATTACTCCTAAGGAGGTTATTCTATGTCAAAAATTTATAAAAGCCTTACTGAACTGATCGGAAAGACCCCTCTGTTAGAACTTAGCAACTATGAGAAAAAGCTTGATCTTAAAGCTGCGATTATTGCAAAACTGGAATACTACAACCCCGCCGGAAGCGTTAAAGACAGGATTGCAAAGGCGATGATCGATGACGCTGAAGCAAAGGGTATTTTAAAGCCTGATTCGGTAATAATTGAGCCCACCAGCGGCAATACCGGCATCGGCCTTGCATCTGTTGCCGCAGCCCGCGGATACCGTATCATACTTACCATGCCTGAGACAATGAGCATTGAACGCCGTAACTTGCTAAAGGCATATGGTGCAGAGCTGGTTCTGACTGAAGGATCAAAAGGTATGAAGGGTGCAATTGCAAAAGCTGAAGAACTTGCAAAGGAAATCCCCAACTCCTTTATACCCGGCCAGTTTACAAACCCGGCCAATCCCGCAATTCACAAAGCTACTACCGGGCCTGAAATCTGGGAAGATACAGAAGGGAAAGTGGATATTTTTGTAGCAGGTATAGGTACCGGAGGTACCATTACAGGAGCAGGTGAATTCCTTAAATCCAAGAATCCTGATTTAAAGATTATTGCTGTTGAGCCTGCAGCTTCGCCGGTGCTATCTAAAGGTACTCCCGGTCCCCACAAGATCCAGGGGATAGGTGCAGGATTCGTGCCTGATGTACTTAATACGAATATCTATGATGAAATAATTACAGTTGAGAACGAGGACGCATTCGCCACAGGCAGAGAATTGGCGAAGACCGAAGGTTTGCTGGTGGGCATATCATCAGGCGCAGCGCTTTGGGCTGCTACCCAGGTTGCCAAACGTCCGGAAAACGCAGGTAAGAATATCGTTGTTATATTACCTGATACCGGTGAGCGTTATTTGTCTACTCCGCTGTTTTCGGAATAAATATTCACTTACACATAAAATCATATGGATCCGGAAGAAGGCAGACAATGAATGTCTGCCTTTTTTGTCCGAACTCTAATATAGATTCAGGAATATTGACCGAACCAGTTAAGTTCAAATAAGATTTAACGATAAAAGAGAGGCAATACATTGTGTACCTCTCTTCTTGTTTTATCAGCGACTATGTGTTTCATGCTATATGTTAGCCGAAAGCTCAGGACGGATGGTTCCGGTTTCCAGTGCGAGCAGATAATCGCCCCATTTTGAAGCCCAATTGCGCAGCTCTTGCACACTTAAAGGTTCAGGTGTCCTGGAATCCCTGTGATTGGCGATCTTTTCCGCAAGGCTGAAATATATCTTTGCCTGCTCCGATTCGGGAGCGGCTTCTATAGTCGTTTTACCCTGAAGCTCGCATTGGGTGACAGTAACAGATCGAGGTATGTACTCAATTACTTGCGTTTTTGTCCTGTTTACAAAATCATCTATGATCTCCCGGGCATATGGCGCGTTTACTGAATTGGCAATAACTCCGCCCAAAAGGGCGCCTCCTGAGTTGGAGTACTTCTGGATCCCCCTGAAGAGGTTGTTTGCTGCATATATGGACATGAAATCAGCCGAAGAAACAGTGAAGACATGTTCTGCGATACCTTCCCGAATGGGTACGGCAAAACCTCCGCAAACCACGTCTCCCAAAACATCATAAATAACGAAATCCAGTTCCAGCTCCTCGAAAATATTCTGTTGCTTGAATAGTTCAACGGCGGTTATGATTCCTCTCCCGGCGCAGCCGACTCCCGGTGCGGGACCTCCGGCTTCCACACAATATACCCCGTTGAATCCTTCAAATATAACATCATGTGCGTTAACTGAGGCTTTTTCACGAAGCGTGTCCAGAACAGTGGGTATGTAGGTCCCATTTCGGAGAGTGTTAGTAGAATCGCTTTTAGGATCGCAGCCGAACTGCATCACCTTGAATCCCAGCTTTGACAAAGCGGCAGAGAGATTTGAAGTTGTAGTGGACTTGCCAATGCCGCCCTTTCCGTAGATCGCTAACTGAGTTATTTTTTTTGCCATATTTCATTCCTCCGGTTTTGTGAATTTAGTTTTTGCAAAATATCGAGCCAGTTTTAATAATGCGTTGTCAATATAATCAGGTTGTACAAAAACAGATATTCCGTTTTGTTCCAGCGCCCTTTCAGCCAATGTACCGATTTGGGCCACCAATACGAAGATACAGTCTTTAAGCGCTTCGACTCTCTCTGAAAGAGCCTGCTGCGAATGCTCGCCGTTTATGCAAATAGGGGCTGTGGCACGTTTTTCAACAAATGTATATGTTCCATCAGAAACCAAATCTATGATAAAAAACTCATTTGCCCGGCCAAAGTGTTCATTTATGACTTTCGCATCTGAACTTGCCACAGCGATCCTCCAAACTCTTCTCCTCATAACAACCTCCTTTTCATATGCCTGATGCGCCTGCTTTCAACAGACCTCAAGATACTTTTATAATCTCAGAACTGTCTCAAGCGGCGCATCGCATTGGATTTCTGATGAATATTGTATTAATTATTTGTAAGGCAAACCGTCATGCAATGAAAAGCTGTTCTTCTGAAGCGCCTCAACGTCAACGTCTTCACTTAACATGCCGACGTTCTGTAATTGCGAGGCAAGAAGACCGAACATCTCATATGCCTCAATATAGGAAGGTATGTAGTTGAAGGTTTTGAGAACTTCAGCATTAACTTTTGCATCACCTGCGACCCATTTATTGTCCACCTGGATCTGCGCAGTTTCATCCTTGTTTTCCTGTACCCATGCGCTTGCTTTTTGCATTGCCCTGGTATATTTTGCAGCTATTTCAGGATGTTCCCGGGAAATATTTTCCCGAACATATGCAGCGCAGCAATACTGGTCTTTATAAGGTTCATCAAGGGCTGAGTCAAAGATGATAATAAAATTATTCTCGTTTGCTGCGATAGTGGCAGTGGGATCGTTCATGGCAATGGCGTCAACAGCTCCTTTTTCAAGAGCCATCGGCAGGTCTGCGGTTGAATATACCACAAATTCCACCTCAGAACTCTTGTCGGTTACATCCACGCCGTTATCGGCCAGAACTCTTTTTGCAAAAATATACGGGCTGGAGGTATAGCTTGGAACACCAACCTTCTTTCCGATAAAGTCCCTAGGCTCTGCAATGCCTGAATCGGGTTTTACAAGTACCTTGTCGCAACCTGTGTGCAGACCTGTCGTGATTTTGATGGGAAGCCCGTTGGAAAGTGGCTGTACAAGACTTGCCAGAAGTCCGAAACATGCGTCGATCTGATTGGCTGTCACAGCGTCGAAAGCTGTTCCCGGCGCTAGTTTGATAAGCTCATATTTCAATCCTTCATCATCAAAGAAGCCTTTTTCAACCGCCATATGGAGCGGCGCTTCGCATAGGCTGGCACCCCAGCCAATACGGAGAACGAAATCCGAATCCGCATTAGTGGCTTGTTGTGAGACGTTGGATGATGACGGCCCGGACGAAGCCGCGGGGTTTGAAGATGACTGCTGTGAAGCGCATGCAGAAAACAGAGCTGCGACAAAGGTCATGATAATAAGAACAGACAGAATCAGTTTATTCTTCTTCCACTTGATCATATAAAACACCTTCCTCTTGAATATAATAAAAATACGATTACAACTACAAATAGTATTGGATTTCTTCGTGCTTACCTGCGAAGTCCAGAATCTGAAGTATTATGGCCCGCAGCCTTAGAAAGTCGGGTAAATCCCTTGCACGGGGACGACCCATCTCAACGTTGATGATGCTTGCGATCCTTGCCGGACGTGGCGACATCACAAATATCCTGTCGCTTAAGTAAATGGCCTCATCAACATCATGGGTGACCATGACCATTGTTGTACCACGCTCCTGCCAGATCTTTAAAAGCTCATCCTGCATATTCATGCGGGTGAAAGCATCAAGCGCCCCGAATGGCTCATCCAGCAGCAGTACCTTTGGATGGTTTACTAAAGCTCGGGCAAGCGCGACTCTTTGAGCCATACCTCCTGATAACTGGTGGGGATAGGCCTTTTCAAAACCTTCAAGCCCTACAAGCCGGATAAAATCCTGCACATCTTTTTTCTTTTCATGGTATATGTTCCTTATCTTCAAGCCGAAAGCGATATTTTCATATACCGTAAGCCACGGGAATAGGGTAGGATCCTGGAATACCAGTCCCCGTTCATAACCCGGCCCTGTGATGGTTACACCGTCCAGCGAGAAAGATCCCTCATCCGGCTGGGTAAGCCCCGCCAGCAGCCTTAAGAACGTTGATTTACCGCATCCGGAGGGTCCAATGAGAGAGATGAATTCGCCGGCCTTTATATTTACATTTACATTATTAAGGGCTACGACCTTTTGACCGTCAGGTCTTACGAACTCTTTTCTTAGATTTTCAACAAGAATGTTTCCCGTTGACGGTTTTACCATTTGATAACCCCCTTTTGCCAGCCCAGAACCCTGTCACGCACTCTGAACAGCAACGTGATAATCAGTGAAAAGGTTGCGGCAATCACGATAAGCCCTGCATAGACATTGGCATAGGAAAGCATGTCTTTTTGCCAGTTGATATACCATCCGATGCCATATTTGACTCCCATCATTTCAGCCGTCATCAGAGTGATGAAGGATGCGCCGGTACCGTTGAATATACCGACAAAGATGCTGGGAGCCGCGGCGGGAAGGGCAACCTTCAGGATCTTGTGGAGCGTTTTTGCACCTAATGTGCTGGAGACTTCAAAATATGAGTTCTGAACATTCGATATCCCAGAGCTGGTAAGTACGGTTGTAGGAAACCACACAGCAAGGGCTATCAGGAAAACGCTTGCCGAAAAGGAGGTGGGAAAGGATACGAGGGCAATGGGAACCCAGGCTGTTGAAGGAATAGGTCCAATGATCTTTATAAGAGGGTTTACCCAATAACTCCATTTCCTGCTCCAACCGACCAGGATTCCTGTAATCATACCGGCCAACGCGCCTAGAATATATCCTGTAGCCAATAATCTGAGGGAGTGGCTTAAGCATTTTAAGATAAATGCCCAGTCATCGACAAAAACTTTCAGGATACGGTCCGGATTGGGGAAATAAATAATAGGGAGGAGCATCAGTTTTAGTGTGGCGATATTCAGAAGATTGATCAATAATATCGATGCTCCAATGAACCACGATTTATATGCGTACCTGTCGCGTATTTTCTGTGAAAACAGGGACAGGACCATAAAAATGAAAGTAACGATAATCACGGCAATCAGGGCCATGGTAAAGTAGGGCAGGGGCTTAAGTGTAAACCTGGGGCTGTTTGGCACAAACAGATGGACCAGCAGTGCCAGGACGGCACTTAAGGCAGGAATTATGGTCCTGAAATCGAACCTTACGCGATTTATACTTCCTGTTTCTTTATCAGTTTGATTGATTATGCTCACAGTAACACCTCCGCAGCCGCTTCAGCTATGATTCGTTTTTTATATAATAGAACGGATCTTTTTCGTACCATTCCTTTTTAAACGGAAGTCTGGTGTTTTGGGAAAGCTTTTTATTGAATTGATAGTTTCTTAAGATCCTGTTAAGGCGCCTTGCTACTTCATAGGTTCCTGAATAGCCCATGTAATTGTAACTGGGGCCGAACAGAGGAAGGACCGGGAGGCCGTGTTTTGCCGTTATGTTATTGCCGCCGGTGTGGGTAATGATGACATCCGGCTTGAGTCTGTTCATAATGTTCGATTGTTCAAATGGCTGATTGGTTGCTGCGCTTATAAGCACATCATCAATTTCATCAAGTGCATCAAACACCGGCTCTATAAACTGATCCAGATGATGGGCTTTCAGACCTACTACCTTCATGCCCAAATCCTGCAGTATTTCAGCGGTTGCTATGATCCTGACCTCACCGCCCGAGATGTACGCGCGTTTGCCTGAAAGGGCTTTCCGGAAGGGTTCAAGACTTTCATCCAAAAGCCTGTTTTCAAGGTCGATAAGCTGCCGGGCTTCTTTTTCAAGTCCGAAATATTCTGATATCTTCAGAATCCAGCGGTCGGTATTTTTTCTTCCTATCGGCATAGTGTCGATCAGGAACGGGATTTCATATTTTTCTTTGATAATTTTAAGAAAATAGTCGTCGTGTGTACCGCAGATGCTGATATTAAGCGAACTTTCCAACGAATACTCAAAATCCTCCGGCTCGGCGTAACAGGGGATAAAGGTCACATTAAGGCCGATAGCGTTAAGGAGCCTTTGAAGTTCCAGCTCATCCTGCCGGCTCATTGAGCTGACGTTGAATACATTAACATTTCGGCTGATGCGATACTGTTCCTTAAGCTTTTCAAGATCGGGTTCAATGGTATATTGCCTTCTTTCAGGTTTTTTGATGTACTTTTTCAGGATGCCGTGGTAGACTGCATCATAAGCAGTTGCCATTACCTTGGTTTTAAAGCCTTCACAGTGGACAGGTACGATTGTGGCGGCAGTCTGGGTTTCAAGATCGGCCAGGATACTGTCGATATCATCACCTATCAATGCCGGTACACACCCGTTGGCCACGATAATGGTTTCAGGTCTGAACTCACGGTCAGCGAAAAGCACTGCTTCCCGAAGTTTGTGCTCACCACCGCTTATGACGTCTACCTCGTCAAGATTGGTAGAGAGCCAGATTATTCCTTCAGCATTTGGGTCACGTAATTGCTTGAATGTTTTATTTACTCCAACATTGCCGATGCTGCAGACACCGCAGCCAATCGGAGAATGCATGATGACCACCGCATTCCGCAGAGTATTTAGTATGGAAAGGCTTAAGGTAAACTGACATCCCTGTGTTTGGGAAAAACGTCTGTTAGCAAGGTTCAGACACCCAGTCTTTGAAAAACATCCTGATTTTATGCAATTTTTTAATTCTCCGCAGGTGCCTCCGAAGGCAATGCTGGCCTTCAGCCTGTCTTCACGTGCGGGAGCCGATTTTGCATTTATGTAATCCATATTGATTCCTCCTATCTTCCTGCTACCAGAATGCCGAGCAAATCTTCGGTAAAGCTTAAAGCTCCGTTTGTGCCGGCATAGGCACGGTTCAGCACTACCCGATTTGTAACCGGATAAGACACGGTCAGGAGCGGAAATCCAAATTCTGCAGCCAGATCTCTTTCATAGACGCTCCCAATAATAACAGTTGGGTTCATGAAATTGAAATATCGCTCGTTTCTGTTTCGTGGCCAGATTTCCGCAATATACTTTTTGACTGATGAAGTGTCGGTATCGAACCTGACTGATGGTTTAAGACCGGATTCGAAATTTTCAAAGCGTTTTGCAAGTTCGTTCTGCTGTGCTGCTTCCAGGGAGTCAGTGATTACGACCAGTTCAGGCAGCCATCCCAGTTCATCCGACAAAAATCGGGAAATGGCAGGGGCATAGTTGGAATCACCTACCACCACTGCATATCGTTGAAGATCGAGATCGTTATAAATGTCGGACAGACGTTCCATGTAGTCGTAGTAAACCTGCCTTTCCGATTCATAAGCGGATTCTGCAAGAGATTCTTCTATTCCCAACGCATCTGCAATTACAAATAAAAATTCTTTCGTTGCATCTGCGCCTATCGGAAAACCGGTTGTTATGTAAGGGATACCATGGATATCCTTGAACTTCTCTGCAGCATCAATACCGTATACATCGGAAACCACGATATTCAGGGAAGCTCTTCCGGAATTTTTTATATCTTCAAGGGTTTCACTTTCGCCGAAAAAGGTGTTGACCTTAAGTCCAAGCCTTTCCAGAAGCCGTTTGATTTCTCTCAGATTCCCTTTCCAGAACACGTCCTGTGCAGGCACAATGCCAAGCACATTGACAAGACTTGGATCTTTATTGGTTTGTCTTGTTATATATTTCTGGATAAGAGAGCAAAGAACCAATTCATAGCCGGTAAAGGAATTACCCCGAAAGCTGGGGGTATGTACTGCGATTACCGGTTTATCGCAGTCAGCAAACTCGGATACGACTGCGTCCAGATCATCTCCTATCATTTCCACCATACAACCAGTAAGTACAATGTACAGTTCACCGTCCATGATTTCCATGGTACTGGCAATCTGTTCCCGAAGCCGGTTCTCGCCTCCAAAAACGACATCACGTTCTGAAACGTTGCTGCTGGGAAGCGCCAGCCCGCCGCAGTATCCACCCCCCAGGTATCCTGCTCCGGGATTTATGGCATTGTGGAGATTGTGTCCGCATCCAGTGGAAGCATGAATAATTGGTATGGCACACGGTATGGCACGGAGCGTGGAAAGGGCTCCGCCAAGGGCACATGCATACCGTGGCCGATCAATAAATTTACTCATAGTTTGGTCCCTCCGTCCCAATTAACGTAAAATTTAACTTAACCGTGAGAAAATGTTTCCTGTATCTTCTGATCATCACCATAAAGGAGATGGGATAAATCATTCTTACCGGGAATACCACAGGCATCAGCGCGACAATGCCTGCAATGCCGGAATACTGGCAGATATTCTTCAGCAGCCGCTCTGGCTTCATTGAGCTGGCCGCAGGTGGGAGCGTCCAAGTCCGACATCTCATATTGCGGAATCAGCGGGATAATGTTTATGATGGCAGCCCCAAGCTCCGCAACTGTCCGGGCGATTTCTGAAATGTGAAAATCATTGATGCCAGGGATCAAAACGACATTGATCTTTATTACTGCTCCAAGCTCTGCCATTTTACGGATCCCGCGCTTCTGGGCTTCGATAAGGATCCCTGCCGCTTCAGTTCCTTCATAACGCTTTCCATCTAACAGTACAAAAGAGCATATATGCTGAAGGATTTTAGGGTCCACTGCATTTACCGTGACTGTAACAGTTCGTACGCCAGCATCCCAAAGGTCTTTAGCAAATCGTTCAAGTAGCAGTCCATTGGTACTAAGGCAGTTGATAAGCTCAGGATGACGTTCATGGATCAATCTGAAGGTTTCCAGTGCATACGGTGTAGCAAGTGTATCCCCGGGTCCTGCTATGCCTGCTACTGTGATTTCAGGGCATAGCTCAAGAGCCTTATCCACGAACTGTGTCGCCTGTTCAGGAGACAACAGCCTGCCGGTCACACCCGGACGCTGTTCGAATTTATTGAAACTTCTTTTACAGAATTTGCACTGGATATTGCAGGTGGGGCTGACCGGGAGGTGAATCCGACCTTTATGTATATTGGCTTGTTTGCTGAAACATGGATGTAAATTGGAGACTTTTTCTAATGGTGAAACAAGGCTGGATACAAAGCTTGCCATTTTTATGCCTCCTTTCAGGGGATACTTCTTGCAAGGTCGTCAAACAACGGAGTAGAAAGGTAACGCTCGCCTGTATCGGGGAGAAGGGCAACAACGATTTTCCCTTCAAATTCAGGGCGTTTGGCTATCTGTGTTCCGGCAAAAGCCGCAGCGCCGGAAGAAATTCCGACAAGCAGCCCTTCAGTCCTGGCCAGTGCCTGTGCAGTAATGTAAGCATCTTCTGTTCTTACCTTATATATTTCATCTATAATGCGGGTGTTGAGAATGGAAGGGATGAATCCGGCGCCAATACCCTGGATCTTGTGAGGACCTGGTGCTGAGCCTGATAGAACGGCTGAATCGTAAGGTTCTACCGCGATTATTTTGATATCAGGATTCTTCTCTTTCAGTACTTCACCTACACCGGTTATTGTACCGCCAGTACCGACACCTGCCACAAAGGCGGCAATTTCTCCGTTGGTGTCGCGCCAGATTTCTTCTGCAGTTGTTTCCCTGTGGATCTTTGGATTTGCTGGATTATTGAATTGCTGAGGAATAAAGGAGTTTTCAATTTGAGTCGAAAGCTCTTCTGCTTTTCGTATGGCGCCCCTCATCCCGTCTTTTCCCGGAGTAAGCACCAGTTCAGTATTTAGTGCTTTCAAAAGATTCCTGCGTTCAATACTCATGGTGTCGGGCATAGTAAGGATAAGTCGATATCCTTTTGACGCAGCCACAAAAGCAAGACCGATCCCTGTATTGCCGCTGGTCGGTTCGATGATGACCGTATCCTTATTGATGATTCCACGTTTTTCAGCGTCGTCGATCATTGCAAGGGCGATTCGGTCTTTTACGCTCCCAAGGGGATTAAAATACTCCAGCTTTGCTATGAGCCGGCCTTTTAAACGATGGAGCTTGTTGTAATCAGTCAATTCCAGAAGTGGCGTGTTTCCGATCAGCTCAGTAAGCTTGCGTGCAATTACTGCCATTATGATTCCCTCACAATCATATAAAATATATATGTTTAGTATGAAATAATTGATTAATTAGTAATATTATATTCACGGGTTATTTCCATGTCAATTATTAAATCATATAATTCATATATTTTTACTATATAAACAATAATGGGACCAAATCGGTTGCTTTTTTGGTAACAATATCCAATAATCGGTAAAGCTGGACATACTGCCTGCCGATTTTAAGTTTGCATTTAAAGCGGGATATGTGGTGTATGACCGGTTTCAGATACAAATGGGAAAGGGGAGAGGTTATAAGAAACAGTAACTGGATCAAGTAGATAAAAACTGACAAAAAAAGAGCTGCCACAATATCTTAACTCTTTGTAACAGCTCCCTTTTAATTTTTCCGGATATATTTATGCTTCTGCAGAAAACTTGTATAATATATCTTTTATGACTACATTCAATGATTCCTGAAGATCCAGAGTATATGGCTTTACTTTTTTGCCATTTTCATAATAAATAGTTACGGTAGGACGCATATTGTATTCGCCGACTCCTTCAACAATACCTTCAAAACCGTTGGATAAAAGCACCATGGTGCCTATGGGGTATATATTCACAGCCTCTGTGAATACCTTAACCAATTCATAGTCAAAAATTAAACCACCGTTAGCCATTATGTATTCCATTGCTTCATTTGGTTTGACCCCTTTTCTGTATGCTTTATCGGATGTCAGAGCGTCGAAGACATCGCACAGGCAGCATATCCGCCCGTATAAATGTATATCATCAGCAATTTTACCAAAAGGATAACCAGTACCATCCCATCTTTCGTGGTGGGTCAGGCATGCGATCCTTTCAGCCTGGCCCAGATTCGTGCAATCTCTTAAGAATTCATATCCCTTAATTGGGTGGTTCCTAATAATATTGAATTCTTCGATCTCAAGCTTTTCAACTTTATTTATAATACTTAACGGTATATATACTTTTCCGATATCATGCAGCAAACAGCTCAATGCGACTTTCTTGACTTCGGATCGGCTCATTCCAAGCTTGTTTGCTACGACCAGGGATAAAAGCATCACATTGATACTGTGAACAAATGTGGAGTCATCATAGGATGAAACACTCATCAAATTATTTATAATATCACCATTATGCACGGCTTCTTCAATTATTTCATCAATAAAAGACTCATAGTCTTCAATACATTGATGGATTTCCTTTCGAAATCCTGTTTTATCGGTAACGATTTCCTTATTGGAATATATATTTAATATTTTCGTATCAGTGTCTTTAAATCTCTTTATCAGCTTTGGCTTTATTACTTCTTCCAATTCCTGGTCTGAGTATTTATCTATAATATGAACAGTACTAATACCTAATTTCTTTAATTTACTGATACTGTTCTCATCCAATACCGTATTTTTTTTCATTATTATATTTCCAGCATAATCATATACCGGATTATGCAAAACCTGACCGGGCATGACATATTCTATGGGAATCTTTCGCATGATTAATATCCAGTTGGCTAAAGCTGATGTAAACCAACTATCCCCCTTCCTTTAATAAATTTGTTAAATTTTTACCAACAAAAACAAGATTTATAACTTAATATAATAGTAATGTTCATTAAAAAGAAACGTGCTGTCCACACGTTTCTATCATGCAATTTTATTTATGATATATTGCGGAGCGACAGGCCTTTATTCCTGTCTAAAGCCCATTGTATGGACCATTCGTTTTCAAACAATAAGACAAAGTTGTCTCGTTTGTCTTTAACGATGAAAGTTGTTGATGTAATGTTCAAATCTTCAGGTTTGCCGTTTATCTCAGTTATCCAGCGGGCATGACGATGATTAAGTTGTGTTAGTTTTATATCAACGCCATATTCATTCTTTAATCTGTATTCCAATACTTCAAACTGAAGTACGCCGACGGCTCCTATAATAAATTCCTCCACACCTATATCCGGCTGCTTGAATACCTGGATAGCGCCTTCCTCTGAAAGTTGTGTGATACCTTTTAAAAATTGTTTTCTCTTCATGGTATCTTTTGCCGCTACTCTGGCAAAGTGCTCCGCCGGGAAGGAGGGAATACCGGTGAAGGTAAGATTACCGGAGATGCTTAGCGCATCCCCGATACTGAAAATACCCGGATCAAATAGACCCACAATGTCACCGGGATAAGCTGTATCGATTATTTCCCGCTCCTGAGCCATAAATTGCTGCGGCTGCGCAAGTCGGACAGGTTTCTCAGTTTTGCTGTGAATAACCTGCATACCGCGTTTGAATATGCCTGAGCAAACCCGCATAAAAGCTAACCTGTCTCTGTGATTAGGGTTCATATTTGCCTGTATCTTAAAAATAAAGCCGGTAAAATCATCGTTCAGAGGATCAATGATCTTATCTCCAAATAATTGTTCGTGGGGTGGAGGGGACATCTTCAAGAATTCTTCCAGAAACAGCTCCACGCCAAAATTAGTCATAGCGCTTCCGAAAAACATAGGGGTAAGTTCACCTTTTAGAACCTTATTTAAATCAAAACTATCACCGGCGATATCCAAAAGTTCAATATCTTCCACCAGCTTTGAATAATAGGGTTCACCCAATAAGTCTTTAAACACAGGGTCATCAGCGCTTCCCCTGGTGGAATTAACAATTGCCTGTCCGTGGGTATTGTCACTGGTAAAGAGGACGATTTGACGGAGATTTCTGTCATATACACCTTTGAAATCTCCATCTGTGCCTATAGGCCAGTTCATTGGAAATGAACGTATGCCCAGGACATCTTCAATTTCCTGCATTAAAGCAAAAGGATCTTTGCTGGCTCTGTCCATTTTATTTACAAAGGTAAAAATAGGGATACCCCTCATTTTACATACCTGGAACAGCTTTATGGTCTGGGCTTCAACACCCTTGGCGCCATCTATCAGCATTACGGCGCTGTCAGCTGCAACCAGGGTTCTGTAGGTGTCCTCGCTGAAATCCTGGTGTCCGGGTGTATCAAGAATGTTTATACAATAATTATTATACTCAAACTGCATTACACTTGAGGTCACAGAAATACCACGCTGCTTTTCAATTTCCATCCAGTCAGAGACTGCGTGGCGAGCCGCTTTTCTCGCCTTGACCGATCCGGCCATATGAATAGCTCCGCCGTAGAGCAAAAGTTTTTCTGTAAGTGTGGTTTTTCCTGCGTCCGGGTGGGATATTATCGCAAAAGTCCTTCTGCGTTCGATCTCTTTCCTTAGTGCGTCTTTACTTATGCTCACTATTGTTCCTCTTTCAGATAATTTTTGAAATACAGAATATATAATATGGTTTTTATAGTTTTTCGTCAAGGAATATAAATAAAAAAGGTATTCAGCAGTATCAATTCATGGTATATTTATTAATAATCATTATATCCAGGAGGTTTTTAAAGGGTAGTGTCATGTCTGTCAAAATACTTGCTGAAAATGCAAAAAAAGCTTCAATAGTTCTTTCGGGTATATCGACCCAGCAAAAGAACGATGCGTTATTAATGATTGCCGATGCGCTATATTCGAATAAAGACAAGATTTTTAAAGCCAACGAAGAAGATATAGAGAGAAGTAAGGCTGAAAATCTTGCCATGCCTCTAATTAAAAGGCTGCGGTTTGACGAGAAGAAACTGACAGGGGTAATAGAAGGCATAAAAAGCCTTGTCAGCCTTGAAGACCCTGTTGGCAAAATTCTTTTAGCGACCGAGCTGGACGAGGGATTGGAACTGTTCAGGGTCAGCTGTCCCATCGGTTTGATCGGAATTATCTTTGAGTCCCGGCCTGATGCCCTGGTTCAGATTTCCACTCTCTGCCTGAAAAGCGGAAATGCGGTCATGCTTAAAGGTGGGAGAGAGGCTCTGTTAACCAACAAATGCCTTTATGAGATAATAGCATCCGCAACAAAAAAAGCCGGGCTTCCTGTCAACTGGATAAATCTTCTTGAGAACAGGGATGAAATCTCGGAGATGCTGAAACTTGACAAATATGTAGATCTTATTATTCCCAGGGGGTCCAATGAGTTCGTCCGGTATATTATGGACAATTCCCGTATCCCGGTTCTTGGACATGCCGACGGTATATGCCACTGTTATATCGATAAGGATGCGGATATTCAAATGGCAATAGACATCACTGTTGATTCAAAAACTCAATATGTGGCTGTTTGCAACGCTTTGGAGACATTACTGGTTCATGAGGGCATTGCTGATGAAGTCCTGCCCAGGTTAAAAGAAGCTTTGGAGAAAAAGAATGTAGAATTAAGAGGCTGTGAAAAAACAAGAAAGATAATAAGCTGTTTGCCCGCCACCGAAGAGGACTGGGAAACCGAATATCTGGACTATATACTGTCAATCAAAGTGGTGGAGAATATCGATGAAGCTATTGAACATATAAATAAATACGGCTCTGGACATACCGACACGATCGTATCCGGAAATAAAGAGAGTATTGAAAAATTCCTTGAATATGTTGATTCCGGCGATGTGTTTGCCAATTGCTCAACCCGCTTCAGTGACGGATTCCGGTATGGATTTGGGGCCGAGGTCGGTATAAGTACAAATAAAATACATGCTAGAGGACCGGTGGGATTGGAAGGGCTTGTAACCTATAAGTACAAACTGATCGGAAATGGGCATATCGTTGCAGATTATGCGGAAAACAGGAAAAAATTCACCCATCGGCCAATCAATAGACATAAAAAATTTTTGAATGATTTATAAAAAGAAAAGGGTCTTTGATGAAAGCAAAGACCCTTCAGTACATATAACAGGGATTGTTGTTATAGTGTTAAATTAAAGCATTCTCCTCTTTTTGATATAGTTTTTACTTTTTTGAAGACAGGGCTGCTATCGGCCTTGTTTTTTATTCTGTCCATAATACTGTAGTCATTTTCAAAATGCATCGGGAAGGCTATTTTTACATCCACTTGATTTAAGAACCATTCCATTCCCATAAATTCTGCGTTTTCCTGCCTTGGATCCGCAGTCAGAAATGCGATATCTATGGGATGATTCTTTATCAATTCTACCTCCCGCTTAAATTGTGCCGCCATATTATTATTCCAGGATTTTGGCTCTCCGTTCCAATGCCACCAGTTTAGGTCACCGGCGTGATAAATGCTTACGCCGTCGACATTTATCAAAAATGCGATCCCTTCATCGGTGGATTTGAATGTTTTGATACTGAGATTCTGATCCTGATAAGTATCATTGTACGTCATGATACTTGTCCATTCCTGATGATATTTTTTAGGAATATCATAGGAAAGAAAATAATGAATATTGGGAATCTGTTCCTTCCATGATAAGATTACCGGATTAAAATGATCAGGATGCCTGTGAGATACAAAAACATAAACTTTCTTATCCTTTATTTCGGATGGTTCAATTACTCCCGATGAAAGCGACCGTTTATTATCTTCGCTAATGTCCAAATAATAATCAAATATTAAAAAATCATCCCCTGTATCTACAGCAAATCCGCTATGGCCAAGATACCAGACGTCTACCTTTCTGTCCATCGTATTACTCTCCTTATTAACTCCGATACTTGCAAAATTAAGGGGTCTGATAATAATATAGTTTATACCAAACCAGAAGTAAGCGGCTACAGCCAGACTAATTAAGGCACTTAACAATATATCAGTTAAATCACGTTTTATTATGGTATACATTATTATTCCCAGATGATATATCAAACCTATTATACCTATAAATGATTTAAAATCCGGGATAGGATTTGAAATAAAAATCTCGTATGAGTGAAAAATCTTTGAAAGATAGGGCAGACCTAAGAAGAAAGCCAGGGCAAACAATACAGCCGGCAAAACGATATCAAAATAAATCAGGATCTTCCAGCCCTTATCAAACTTAAGATTGTTCATCATTTGGTTGCACCTCAATCATCGTTATTTGTGGCTCCACCCAAATTTTTCATCACTTTCCTGGCATTTTCGGTGGCTTTGACAGTACCGTCATTCATTATCCAAATAACATCCACCCCAACGCTTTCCGCAAGTTTAAGGCCTTCTTCATAGGGGGTCAGAAACATTGTTGTAGACATAAAATCTGCTATTCCTGAATCTTCTGCCACAACCGAAACCGCTCTGTAATAATTTGCGGGCATAAGTGTTACAGGATCGATCAAATGATGATATTTTTTACCGTTCACTTCATAATACCTCTGATAATCCCCGCTGGTTACAAGGGATTTATCATTTATATACAGAACATCCAACGACGGGTCATTCGGGCCGTTAGGATTTCCGTCGGGATTCTGTATGCCGATTCCCCATTTTTTCCTGGAGCCGTCCAAAGGTTTACCGACAGTCCGGACATTGCCTCCGGAACTGATGATAAAGCTTGTGTAACCTTTTTCGATAAGCTCTTTTGTTGTTAATTCTGTAGCAAAGCCTTTTGCTATTGCACCTACATCAAGGCGCATATTTTTATCCTCCAGGAATACCGTATTATTGTCATCATCAATGATGACCTTATTAATATCAGTATATTTCGCGGCTTCCTGCAGCATGTCAGGGGGCGGGATCTCTGCCGTTTCAGGATAATTAATGCCTCTTTCCCTGTAATCATGCCAGATTGAGAGAACAGAGCCCAGTGCTGCATTGCATTTTCCGTTTGTTTTATAGTACCAGTCTTTTGCCAACATTAATAAATCTATGATTTCCTGTTGGACCTCAACAGGTTTTATTCCCGCATTATCGTTTATGGTCTTGATATTGTTGATACCGTCATAATCATTATATATATCAAAAAGCTTATTTAGCTCAACAAAACGCTTTTGACAAATCTCGGCCATGGTTTCGAACTCATCGGAATTCCTGGCATAACCCATGATTTGTACGACCGTATCAAAGGTTCCTAAAAACTCATAGGAGTATTTTGTATATCCTGGATCGTTCTCGAATGAGCATGCGCTGAATAATAAAGAACTAATCAGTACAATGAATAATAACTTCTTTAACTTCATAAAACCTCTGTATAAATAATTAATAGGGGGCTGTCTCAAAACAGGCAGCCATTTTTAAAGTATTAGTCATTGAATGGCCTTAGAAAACATTGTTTCTTATTTTGAGACAACCCCGCTTCCGGGTTATGTATTAATTACTTATCTTGCCTTTGCAACCGCTTCTGCTACGGCAGCCTGATATGAACTGATGGAAATAGTTACCTTTGATTTAAGATCCTCATCTTCTGAGGCTTCCTTGATTGCTGTGATCTTATCTACTGTTTTTCCTACCATCCATTTTTCCAGTTCTGCAATCTGCTCAAACCACTCTCTTGCGGATCCGGCTTTTTTCATACCATAATCATAACCGAGTTCAGCTTTTGTTTTTTGTTCTTCTGTTAAGTCGCTGGTTATCTTTCCGGTGGTGTCAAAGTTGATCCTGGTCTGGGCAGTATCAATCACTACTCCAAGTATTTTGTTGGATGAGTCAACAGTTACGGCTGCCATAACAGTATCAACCTGTACCAGGCCATCACCTTCTGCAGAAGCATCCATTGATTTATCAACCGCAATGTTGTGGCCAAGTCCTGTTTTTACTGATGCTGCGCCGCAGCCTGCAAGCAGGATAGCAACTAAAGTGAGTGCCAATATTTTTTTCATGAATCATTACCTCCTTATATATAATAATTTTTTATATATGCAAAGAATGATTTGTGTTCTGATTATAGCCAGTTCACAATTTCACTCATAGCATCGGTATAAGGGGTGTGGGGGATCTTTTCAATGTAATGTCTGCATTTTTCTTTATATCGGTCTTTTAGCTTTTCACTGTCCCTGACACCGCCTGATATCTTAATACTTGTTAATAAACTATTTATATCGCCATTACCTTCAAAAAATTCATTTACTTCTTTCAATAAACTTGGTTTATTTCTTATTGCCATTATTACCGGAAGAGTTACGATTCCTTCTTTTAAATCATTAAGAACAGGCTTTCCTTCTTTTGCAGGGTCTGAGAATATATCCAGAAGGTCATCCCTTATTTGAAAAGCCGCTCCGAAACTGAGACCAAATCTGCCGAACTGTCTGGCTATATCATCGGAGAGATGGGCTGTTTTAGCACCCAAAACCATGGAAGCCGAAAACAAGACGCCTGTTTTTCCAAGTATGCGCTTCAGATAATCATACACACTGGATACTTTATATCTGTTAAGATATTGGTCTACTTCACCTTCACACAGAAGAGTGATTGCCCTGGCTAAAACATCAAGCTTTTCCGGCTTCAAACCTGTTCTTATAAGCAGTTTCAATGATTTGGTAAGAAGGTAGTCCCCTGTATAAACCGCCAGATTAGTATTATGTTTTTCTGAAAGAGTTATCTTGCCTCTTCGGGTTTTGGCATTGTCAATTATATCATCGTGTACCAATGTAGCTGCATGCAGTATTTCCACAGACGCTGCGGCCGGGAATACTCTTTTTCTGTCATATTCACCATGTAAGGCAGCTATGATGGTAAACGCTGGGCGCAATCTTTTACCACCTGAAAGTACAGCATCTCTTGAAGCATCGGTTAAAAATTTATTTTTGGATTTCAATACTGTCTCAAGGTATTCTTCAAAGGCAGTTAACTCTTCATTAATTACTGGGTATTTGCTCCACAATGCGTTTTACCTCCTAAGACTCTATGCCGCCTGTAGATAATCCGGCATATGAAAACATTAATCAAACCGGTCAAAACTGCCTTTGAAAAACAGTCTGAATTTTCTGTTTTTCCAAAAGCTTTCCCAAACGTTGTTAAGATAAGGGATAATGTAATAATCCAGACCGAAAGCCCGACCGGCGCCGCCCATGGTTGCGATAGAGGCAAAAAGCATCCACCAGCTTTTTTCATAGAGACCTGTGGAGGACATAAACATAACAATTAATCCCAAAGAAATAAGGGAACCTATAAAGGTCAATACACCGCCCAACAACATAAGACCTACAAGGATCTCTAACACAACCACCATAACCTGGAAGAACATAGCCACGCCGTCATTGGCCAATACAACATTACGCAAAAACCAGGGTACCAAATTAAAATCACCGAAATGGAAGAACTCAATTTTTGCAAAGTGCTGGGCAATAATATCTTCGCCCCCGGCTATTCTGGTTTCAGTTTGTAAAAAGAAATTTATGATGCCGGTTTTGATCTTTAAAACATCATCGATTTTCGTTACAAAAGCGGCAGTAGGAGTTGCGGCGCTTGTAGCGTCATTTGCCATACCTAAAAACGCTGCAAGTTTAGGTGAAGTGAACCAACCTTCGGCAACTTTAGCCAATCCTTCGTATAACCACATTCCACCCAGGAAAAGACGCAGGGGAGTGAGCCACCATGCCTGAACCCGTGTTGACCAGTGTTTTTCAAGGAATATCTTTCTTTGTCTTCTTTCCAGGACCTCATGATACAGATATCTGGCAACACCCTTAAATCCTGTGATCTCCCAGAGATAATGCATATTGACCATGTATTTCATCGCCATTGACATCCAGACGGGAAGATCTTTTCCCATGATTTCCGATACGCAGAAATAGTTGCCTACGCTGACCATTGTGCCGTGGAATTTGACTTTAACCTTTTTAAGTTCCTTCCCGCGAATTTCGTTAAGAATATTCTCAGCAGCACCATGAGCAGTCTGGAGGGCATTTTCAACCATTGCGGCATAGGGTTCACCATTTTCGTCAGTCAAACCACCAATGTCACCTACTGCATAAACATTTTTGTTCTCGGTCCTGCAGAATTCGTCGACCTTTATTCTGTTCTGCCTTTTTACCCTGTCAAGGTCGCATTCAGCGCCTTCACAAGCTTTTATTCCTGCACACCAAATAATTGTTCGAGATTCTATCTCGCCGCCATCATAGACCAAACTATGATCGGTTGCAGAAGTGATTTTTGTGTTGAGCATCACTTCAACTTTGAGTTTTTTCTCAAGGTATTTATGGGCTTTTTCAGAATTTTTCTCACTCAGAGTGTTCAAAATTCTGGGCAGCATGTCAACTATAATAAGCCGAACACTTTTACGGTCTATTCCGTGCTGTTTGCAGAGTGATTTGACCCAAATAGCCAGCTCACCTATCATTTCAACGCCAGTAAAGCCTGCGCCGGCGACAACGAATGTAAGAAGGCGTTTTCTTTCGGCTTCGTCTTTTTCCTGACTGGCTAAAATAAAGCACTTTTTGATATGTTCACGTATTCTTACCGCATCGTCAAAACTCCAAAGAGAAAATGTATGCTCTTTAAGACCCGGAATACCAAAGTAATTGGGAGAACTTCCCATTGCGGTGATAAGATAATCATATTCATATGTGTTTTTCTCTGAGGAAACCCTGTTATTTGCAAAATCAAATGAAGTTATCTCATCCGTTACAACTTTTACATCTGTATATTTAAAGATATCCCTCAGAGGAATACGAATACCTTCCTCGGATATTCGGTTACCGGCAACCTCATGCAACTCGGTCAAAAGAGTGTGATAAGGGTTTTTGTCAATAAGTGTTATCTCAATATCATCTTTCTTTTTCTTTTTATTGAGAGTAAGGGCCGCTTCAATACCTGCGTACCCGGCTCCGACTATCAGTACTTTTTTTGCCATGGAATTTCCCCTTTCACTATGTAATGGTGTTTACATTTAATTTAAAATATATCATATTATTAGTATTTTACACGATTATTTTTTTCAAATACAACAAAAAGATTCATAGTTATCATTGCGGTTAATATGCCGGTGGCAAGACCGGTAATCAAAAGAATGGGCAGGTAGGCAAAAACTGCCGTATTCTTCATCATCAGGCTCGCCGCAGCTATTTGGCCGGAATTATGAGCGGCAGCTCCGCCCATACTGATACCTATCAGTGAAAATACTTTTTCGTATCCTAATTTTAGCATGATCATAATAACCAAAGCAGAAAATGCTCCTGACAATGAATAAATCAGGGAAGACATACCTCCGAAAATCAGTGATGCCAACACACATCTCAGCACAGTAATGGTAATAGCAGAAGGTATATCCAAACAGAATAGGGCAAACATGGTTACAATATTTGCCAGTCCCAATTTAAGGCCAGGTACGGGTACCAGTAAATTAAGGGGAATAAATCGCTCAACAAATGAAAGTACCAGAGCCAAAGAAATCAATATACTGTTCAAAGCGAGTTTTTTCAATTTTACCTCCACTATTTATAGATGTTTATATAATACAATACAGGAAGGTTGGTATGTATGTAATATTGTTACAAAATAACAGGGAAAATATAAGTATATTTCATCGAACAATTATATCCAGATCAGTCTGTACACCCTCAATCTTAATTATAACACCTGCCGGAAGACATACCGCTATTTGTCCCGGCCTGTCAATCCATCCTGTATTGACACAAACCTTATCAGGACATTCAGCAGAGAGAAAACGGATTTTCCCTTTATTTACCTCTATTGTACCCGGATATTCTCCGTAATAATTTATTAAATAGGGTTCATTGACCCTGTTTAATTCCACTCTTTCAATAACTGTATTATTCTGTAATATAATGGCCGTTTTTTCATCGGTATCGCTCTGGTAAAACGCCGCTGCAAATGATGCGGCAACGAGAATGATCACCAAAAATACGATATAATCGCCATATCTTAATTTTAGCCGCAATAAAAGTTCCCCCTCAATCCCGCAGCTTAATTCCTGAATTATATAAAATAATGTATTACAAGTCAATAGACGCTAATAAGCTTAACTGTATAGATCCCATTTATTTATGTTACCACTGCTGAATGATAATAGACAGATTCGATTTAATGAGTTAAAATAATCCAATACAGGAGGGTTAAAATGAGAATATCAGATCTTTACAATAAAAACCATAAAACATTGGCATTTGAAATTTTTCCCCCGAAACCTGACATACCGATGGATACGCTTTTCAGTTCCATTGAAGGTTTTAAGAAACTATCGCCTGATTATATCAGCGTAACATATGGAGCCGGAGGAAGCCAGCGGGGCAGAACAGTAGAGATTGCCTCCAAACTTAAAAATCATTACGGTATTGAGTCCATGTGCCATTTGACCTGTGTAGGTCACTCCGTTCAGGAGATTGATGATTTGCTTGCTGAAATTAAGAAAGAAAACATTGATAACATATTGGCCTTAAGGGGAGATCCTCCGATCGATCAGCCGGATTTTAGATTTGAAAACGGGGCTTTCAAATACGCCAATGAATTGATTGAGCATATAAAAAAGACCGGAGATTTCTGTATAGCAGCAGCCGCTTATTTGGAAGGACATTCTGACAGTAAAAGGCTAAGTGATGACAGACGCTACTTAAAACAAAAAGTCGATGCGGGAGTAGATCTGCTTATTACACAACTTTTCTTTGATATACGGTTATACTTTGACTTTTTGGACAGGTGTGAGCAATTGAATATAAAATGTCCTGTTATTCCGGGAATCATGCCGATTTTCAGTGCCAGAATAAAGACGATGACTGCCAGAAGCGGTTGTTCCATTCCCGCCAGGCTGGTTCTGATGATTGATAAATACCAGGACAGCCCAGAGGATTTGAAGAAAGCCGGGGAAGAGTACGCGGCTTATATGATCCGGGAACTTTTGGACGGGGGAGCCCCCGGAATACATCTCTATACAATGAATAAGCTTGAATCCACTATAAACATTCTAAAACTTGCAGGGTTGCGTTAGCGAAGGTTCTTTTTCTATTTGTAACCTGAGCAACAGCGTAGGTAATATATAAGGCGGGTGCAAGGTTTCTCATCGAGATAAGCCGATCTGTTATTGCCTGTCAGCATACAGCTGGGCTTTTTTTATGGCCGGCATGAAAATGCCTGCGGCTGTTACTCCCGCAAAAAACTGGATCATGTTCATGGGTACGCTCATGAGTGCGGCTATCGGACTGTACATAAAAGATTCTACAATAAAATAACCTATTACCATGCACATTCCGGCACCGCTCATACCCAATATTGCTTTCATATTGAAAATATCATTGCCGCTTCGTTTTGAAATAAAATATGACAGGACGGATAATGTGATTATCAGGACTGCCAGACCGACAATAAGATAAACAGGGAAATTATCAATGATTTTTGAAGTTTGTTGAATGGTTTCCAAATCAGCGTCTGTACCAACAAGGGAGTTTACAAGTTTTTCTTTGCCTATAGCCGTAATTTGACTATTAAGATAAACGATGCTGCCGACTGAAAAAGCTATCCAAGCAGCAAGAGAAGAGAGTATCGATGTTGCTGTGGCTTTTTTTGTCCTGCCCGAGAGGAATAGTCCCATTATTATAGCCATGATGGATTTTATAATTAAAGTCGGGACTGCATAATGAGCATAACCTGCAAGGAGGTCGGCAAGCATGGAACCCACTCCGGAGGCGAAAGCACCGAAAAGTGGACCAAGGATTATGACAGATAAATATATCATGCTGTCACCGAGATGAATATATCCGGATGTATAGGGAACAGGAATATGGAACACGAATGTCAAGACAAATACAAAAGCCGTCATAAACCCTGTAATAATATACTTTTTGGTATTCTTACTCAAAACAATACCTCCCGACGGTTACTTTTCATGATAGTATATCATTTTGAATCTAAAAATGATATCTATGGTATATAAAAAAATTAAAGCTTAAAAAACTTTAACTTATGCAGTTTTATATGTAATTGTCCTCTTCTGGAAATAATCATGTTATTGTATTATGATATTAAGTAAATGATTAATTGTAGTATACGGGAGAAGTGATGCAAATGTTTAATAAAAAAACTGATAATAAACATAAACCGCCTGTTGAAGGCCAGGCGTTCTTGATCACCGCCGGCGACAGTATTGAAGCTGATATTATAGAATCAAAACTTTCAGCGGCCGAAATATCTGTATTCAGAAAGTACAGAGAGCCGGGAGCCTATCTGGAGATAATTCTTGGAAATACTACTATGGGGATTGACTTGTTTGTCCCTGAAGAAAAAATCGAAGAAGCAAAAGCAATTCTGGAATCGGCATCTGATGTAAGCGATGATGAGATCCTTGCCGATCCTTCTTTTAATGATGAATCAATAAAAAACCAGAATGAGCGGAACCTGAATGATCTTGCCCATAAAGCTGTTATAATGTCCTCAGTTTTTATTGTTTTGATTATTGTCATAATTGTATTATATGCGGTAAGTACTAAATAACGGCTAGTCAACGATCACCGATCGATTGGAATTTACAAGATATTCGCCCTGGGGTATGTTTACAAACAGATAGATTCCCTCGTGATTTGTTCTTGTATATGCTACAGGAACAAGTGTTTTATCAGTATCGACCCGGTACAGGATAACATCGGCGTTTGCCAGCGGCATTTCATCACTGTCACTAATAACTCCCATAATAATACCCTTTGAGGCTTTCATGTCTTCCTTTAAAACAATGTTGACATGGCATATTGATCTTGGCTTTTTGATTTCTACAGGGCAGTATTCGCTGAAAAAACCTGTGGCATTTATTTTTAAGAAATACGGACCTGATTCTATATCACGGAATACGAACTGGCCTATGTCATTGGAAAAGGTAATACACATAAGCTTTGATTCATTTTGTATGACCTGATGAAGCTCGACAGATGCTGATTTGACGGGTAAGCCATTGGAATTCAGCACTTCTCCTGTTATGATTGAGCAGGTATTTATGTTATCAGCAATAAGGGTAAAATCAATTTCAATCCTTTGATGGATTCCCAGGTTGAATTTCACGGCATCAGACAATAAATAACCAGGGGCTTGTGCATATGCTCTGTAATCAACTCCTGAAGGGATAAGGGGAAAACTGTACCTGCCGTCACTTTCAGTATAGGTATTAGCAATTGCCGTACGACTTGGATCCAGTACTATTACAACTGCGTCAGAAACAGGTTTTCCATTTGCATCCCTTACTGTGCCTATAACTGTTCCTGTATTGTAAAGTGGATTTCTGGAAAGTGTCAAATCAAGACGTATAGCTTCGGCAATACCGTTAATACTCTTTTTTATCGACTGGCCGGGAATAAATTCTTCTTTAATAATTGACATAGCAAAGCCTCCCCATAACCGGTTGTTTTATAATATGTGTATACAACCCTGAAAAGTGCTTATACATTGGTTTTTCACAACGAATAATTTAGAATCATATACTATTTTGTGAAGGATAAATAGGGGGATTATTAAATTGAGTAAGACTGTTGTTCCAACTCCGCCTCAGACGGTAATCATTGCCGATGATAATCAGGAGATTCTGGAAAAAGTAGTGCTGAGCGAAATGACCTGGGATGAGAATACCGTCATGGGTAACGTAAGCGATAAGCATACGGGAAAACCAATTGAAGGTGTTTGTATAAAGGTTTGCGACCAGGAATTCAATCCAATTGCTTATAATTTTTCCGACATTGACGGTAATTTCAGCATAGAAGGCAATTTCAGCCCGTATATCAGAATAATAGCCGCCAAAAAAGGTTATGAGACGATTTCCAGTGATGCCATTCCCATTGAAAGTCTTAATAAAAAGGCATTAAATCTGGAGCTTAGTCCTGCCCCGAGCCACGGTCTTGTTATATTTGGCAGCATAAAAGATACGCAGCAAAAGCCAATTCCTGCTGTAAGGGTAACCATTTTCAGAGGCCAGAGTCTTAACCCTTATGACTTCACTTTTACTAACCAGGAAGGGCTTTACCTTTTTGATAATATAGAACCGGGGACTTATCGAATTTCAATACAGTCCCAGCACTATATCGAAAGGATACTTAATATTGAGGCAGTAAGAGATCAGCCTATTATATCACTGGAACCGATATATCTCAAAAGAAGAATATTAAAGGGAACCATATACGGTATAATTACCGATAAGAACAATGTTCCGTTAAGCAATGCTCTTGTGGTTTTATGTAACAGCAATAATTTACCGGTTCAGTTTACATATACCAATGAAGATGGCATATATATGTTCTACAAGCTTGAACCTGGTACATACAGCATTATCGCAAAATAGCAAAAACAGCACAATAAAAAACTCCCGATTAACGGGAGTTTTTAAACGGATTAACGGATTTGATCAATCTTCCTGTTCTTCTTTCACGGGAATCCTACTAAGAAGATTTATCATTATAAAGAATGCGATCAGAGCACCAAAAACACCTGCTAATCCAAGCACTGTAACCTCAAGGCCTTGTAATAAAAGCTCTATATTCATTATAATTTCTCCCTTCTATAACGAGTTTCCATAGTTCCCGCCATTTACAGCGGGAGGGAATAAATTCCGGCCCAGGCCGGGGACCATTCATACCTCGAGTTTAATAATCAACATCGATTCAGAATCTTACTAACCGGCTAATCTGCCTATCAGGACAAGTATCATACTACCGGCTATAACTGAACCTAACTGACCGGATACATTGGCTGCCACTGACTGCATGAGGATAAAGTTGTGGGGATCCTCTTCTTTTGCCAATTTCTGAATAACTCGTGCCGACATGGGGAATGCAGAAATGCCTGCTGCTCCAACCATGGGGTTGATTTTTTCTTTTCTGAAAAGGTTTAAGAATTTAGCAAATAAAACTCCGCCGGCTGTATCGAAAATAAATGCAACCAAGCCCAACAACATAATCAAGAGAGTATTCTTTGTAAGGAAGTCTTCGGCGGTCATGGTAGTACCGATTGTAATACCCAACAGGATGGTTACCAGGTTAGCCAGGGTTGTTTGTGCTGTTTCAGAAAGTCTTGACAGAACTCCACATTCTCTGATCAAGTTACCAAACATTAAAGCACCGATAAGCGCAACACTTTCAGGGGCAATAATACCGGCAATAACAGTAACTATGATAGGGAATATGATCCTTGTTAATTTGCTTACTTCTCTTTGCTTGAAATTCATGCGGATTTGTCTTTCTTTCTTGGTGGTCAAAGCCTTGATGACAGGGGGTTGAATGATTGGAACCAATGACATGTACGAGTATGCCGCAACCGTTAATGGTCCCATTATACCCTTGCTTAATCCGAAAGCACTGCCTACATAAATGGTTGTAGGACCGTCAGCGGCACCGATAACACCGATTGCACCGGCTTCTTTTAGATTGAAGCCTAAAAGTAAAGCAACCATCATTGTGGCAAAGATACCAAACTGTGCAGCAGCTCCGAAAAAGATCATGGAAGGTGTTTGGAACAACGGTCCGAAGTCACACATTGCACCAACTGCAATGAATATCAAAACAGGCAGAAGTTCGTTTGCAATGGTTGCGTCATAAAGCACACCGAATATTCCTGGTTCTCCGTTTGCAGGATTTGTTACAATACTGGTAAATGGAATATTCGTCAAAATAGCACCAAAACCTATTGGAAGCAACAAAGCAGGTTCATAATCCTTCTTTATCGCCAGATAAATCAAAATACCGCCAATTGCAAACATAATTAACATCTTAATGATGTATTCAACAAGAGTGGTGCCGGCAGGTAAGCTTTGGATAAATTGATTAAAATTGAATACCATTTGAGTTCGGTCCTCCCTGAAAGTAAATTGTTTTAATTTAACATTGTTAAAATCTTGTTTATTATATCATTCGCATATACAACGGACAATAGAAAATGCAACTGAATTCTTGTCTATTTATGCGGCTAAACACGCATCATGTTTATTTCTGGCTGATTTTCAGGTAATATATGCCGTCTATGGTTATATTTTTACATTCAATACTTGCATTTTCCTGTTTAAATTTGTTTTTATAAAAATCTTCCGCTATTTTTCCGTAATCGCCGGCTTCTTTGGCATCCACGCTTGTATCTATGTAAGAATTCAAGTCATTGAAAATCGTGATTATTTTGCCTAAATTCTTAAGATTCATGTGCTGTTCAACGAAAGCTTTTACAAAGGCTACCTGATTATTCTTTCTTTCGATATCTCCGATACTTTTGTACTTGCCTTTTTCATCGACTCCCTGACGATAACGGACGAACCCTTCAGCGGCTTTTCCATCCAGGGTCTGTAAACCTTTTTTAATATTGATTTCAAGATTCTGTGTCGGATCGCTGTATTTCATGAGATACGGAACATCTATTTTGACTCCGCCGAAGTAATCCACGATTCTTCTGAAGCTGGAAGGTTTTACATATACATAATCATCTATATATATGTTAAATATTTCTTCAATCAAATCTGCAACAAAATCATATTCCGGATTGCCAAAACGGCCTTTTCCATCCAGATAATTTACTTTTTTGCCAAGAAGATGAGCTGCATTGATTTTATATATCCCTTTTGACTTTGTATAAGAAGACCAAACCTTTTTAAGATCAGATTTAAATTTATCGCTGTAGTCTACGTAAATATCCCTTGGCAAATTTATGAATTTTATGACATTGTTTTCATCATCAAGACTTACTATCAAAAGCGTATCATAATTGCTGCTTGTTTCATCGGGACCTATGACAAGTATATTTATATTTTTCTCATCCACCAGATTTTCCTTATAATGCTGATCATTGGTCAGTTTATAAGGTTTAATGGAGTTCTTTCTGCGGGATCTTATAGCATCAGCGCCGCTCTCGGTACTGACGATCCTACCGATAAACTGGATTACCGGGGCATCTTTAACAACCATAATATAAACACCGATAACGCATACCAGGATTATGGATAAAACTATTACCAATACTAACAGGCCATTGCCTTCATTTTTTTTAATCATTTTGTCTCACCTTAACTGAAAAATTTCTCTACACATTTTTGCACATAGCATGAATTGTGTCAATCTTGTTTACATTATATCCCAAATATTGTATAAAGAAATTACAGATGTGTAGATGAACCTGGAGGCTGAGCCGGTGGGACGGTTATCTTGGTTATAATTTTCCCAGATTAATCTTCAATGTAGTGCCAGTATTCATGGTGTAATATCAAATAAGGTGGTGAGGATGATGAAAAAATTTATCGAGGATTTTAAGAAATTCGCAATGAAAGGCAACGTAGTAGATATGGCGGTAGGCGTTGTTGTAGGCGGCGCGTTTGGCAAAATCGTAACTTCTCTGGTTAATGATATTATAACTCCTCTGATCATTATGATTACAGGAAAAACGAAACTTGCTGAATTAAGCATTCCCCTGGCCGGTGAAAAAGGCACAGAAGGATATGTCGGCATAATGTACGGACAGTTCGTTCAAAATGTAATCGACTTTCTGATAATTGCATTCAGTATTTTCGTAGTTATAAAAATCATAGGAAGGTTCAGAAGAAAAGAAGCGGAAAAAGAAGCTGAAGAAAAGAAAGAAACCCTCACAAAGGAGCAACAGCTTCTTACAGAGATCAGAGACTTGTTGAAAGAAAATAAAGCAGAGTAAAGCTAAAACAATTGAATATGGTCCGGTGAATATGGTCCGGATACTGTATAAAATATAAGGGAATTTAAAAGCAGGCTGAAGGTTTATTATAATAATTGAAAAAACTGCAATATTATAAATGAAACATTTTATTGTTTCATTTTTTTTTAATCTGCAAATCATCGGTATTTGACGTTGACTTTTGCCGCTTGCGGTGCTAACTTTATAATGGTTATCAGAAATGTTTGAGGAAAGCTGCAAATTTTTATTACATATCAAATTTTTGTGATTTTTATCACATTATTTTACCTGGCTTAAGTGATATGCTATTTTTTAGAAACAGAAAGGGATGACTAATATGCAAAAGCAAATTATATATCTTGATCATGCAGCGACAACATACGTTAAACCGGAAGTCTTTGAAGCGATGAAGCCATATTTTACCACTGAATATGGCAATCCGTCATCTATATATTCAATTGGACGTTCCAACAGAAAAGCTGTAGAGGACGCACGTATCAGTGTTGCAAAATCCATCGGAGCAGCGGAACCTTCTGAGATTTATTTTACTGGTTCTGGAACCGAGGCCGATAACTGGGCTATTAAAGGCGCAGCGTTAGCTTTGCAGAAAAAAGGGAAACATATTATAACGTCCAATATCGAACATCCTGCTGTCATGGCAACATGTGAATTTTTGCAGAAGCAGGGTTATGATGTAACCTATGTTAAGGTTAATGAAGAAGGCCTGGTCGATCCAGAGGATGTAGACAAGGCAATCCGGCCCGATACCATATTGGTTACCATTATGATGGCCAATAATGAAATCGGTACTATCCAGCCTATTAAGGAAATTGCGCAGGTATGTAAAAAACACGGTGTGCTGTTTCATACAGATGCCGTGCAGGCTGCCGGCAATATTCCCATTGATGTAAAGGATCTGGGAGTAGATCTTTTATCTGTATCAGGACACAAATTCTACGGGCCTAAAGGGACCGGTATGTTGTATATCAGGAAAGGTGTAAAGATTGAAAGCCTTATTCATGGCGGACACCAGGAAAGAAACCGGCGTGCAGGTACCGAGAATGTTCCGGGAATAGTTGGTTTTGCCAAAGCTTTGGAACTGGCAAATGAAAATATGGAAGCCCACTATAAAAAGCTGAGCAGTCTGAGGGATAAGGCATTAAAAGGAATCACAGAGAGAATTCCGTACGTGCGTGTAAATGGAAGCATGGAAAAACGCCTGCCTGGGAATTTGAATTTATCATTCAGATTCGTTGAGGGTGAGTCAGTCCTGTTGATGCTGGACATGAAAGGAATCAAGGCCTCCAGCGGTTCTGCATGCACTTCCGGATCACTTGATCCTTCCCATGTGCTTCTGGCAATAGGCTTGCCTCATGAGATCGCACATGGATCTTTGAGACTGTCGTTTGGAGAAATCAATACCGAGGAGGAAGTTGATTATTTAATAGACTCCCTGGATGAGATTATAAGTAAACTTCGCAATATGTCGCCTCTGTATGAGGATTTTACTAAAGGAGTGTGAGCTATATGATGTATAGTGAAAAAGTTATGGACCACTTTATGAATCCGCGAAATGTCGGAGAGATAGAGGACGCTGACGGTGTTGGCCAGGTGGGAAATGCCAAGTGCGGAGATATAATGAAAATGTACTTAAAAATAGAAGACGGTATCATAAAGGATGCAAAGTTTAAGACATTCGGATGCGGTGCTGCTGTGGCAACCAGCAGTATGGCTACCGAACTTATTAAAGGGAAAACAATTAAAGAGGCAGAAATGATAACCAACAAAGCGGTTATGGAAGCCCTTGACGGACTGCCTCCGGTAAAAGTCCATTGTTCAGTACTTGCGGAGGAAGCAATTGCTGCCGCCCTGCAGGATTACAAAAGAAGAAACGGCCTATTGGAAGATGACAGATATGAAGGCTGTCAGGGTTGCTGCGGAGGCTGCGGCGCCCAGGATATTCGCCACGAACACCTTCATGATGACAGTGATGAATAAGTATATATAAACCAGATCCCGGATAAAACTTTAATTAAAGTTTAATCCGGGTTTTATTTTATCTGGCATATTTTTGTGGTAGAATAATGGCTAAAAATAAAGCCAATATTTTGATTCAGGGATGATTACAATTATATGAGATGTTTTATTGCCATAGAATTTGATGAGAATACCCGCAATTTCCTTGCGAAGATACAGGAAGAATTAAAAAGTAAGGGAATACTGGGAAATTACACCCGCGTTGAAAACCTTCATCTCACCATAAAGTTCCTGGGTGAGATTGATTTGTCTGTCTTTAATGGCATATGCGAAATGATAAAAAAAGTTTCTTTCAAACATAAAAAATTCGTTTTGGAGCTGGACAAACTTGGTAAATTCGATAAAGGAAATAAAAAAATAGTATGGGCGGGGATATCGGAAAATAAATATTTATTAAGCCTTTTCAATGATATAGAATGCGGGCTTGAAACCATAATGCCGATTAAAAAAGAAAACCGGTATACACCTCATATAACTCTGGTTAGAGAAGCTGTTTTACGTCCAGACAGTTCCTGCTTTGATATACACGAAAAACTGGGATATTCATTTGAAGCGCCAGGGATATCCCTTATGGAAAGTACCAGAATAAACGGTAGGTTGACATATATAAGAAGAGCATTTGAAAGTTTTGCCGTATAGTATATAAATTAATAAATAAAAGGAGCATTTATGTCTGAAAGAACAAAAACAATACTATTAAGTATCCTTAAAATACTTCTTGTAATAATTTTGATTTTTCTGTTTACGCGGATATGGAAATATATTCTGCCATTTATTATTGCATATTTCTTTGCTTCGATCATTGAACCTCTGGTAAAATTCATTGAGAAAAAGATTAAGATCCCAAGAAAGATAGGATCGGTATTTTCAATATTATTTGTGTTAGGCACGATTGGAACGATAATTGGATTTCTGATATCCAGGCTGTTCAAAGAGGTTCGGAATGTTTATCTAAGCCTGGAAATAAACATGGAAACCTTAACAAGGTTCTTTGAGAGAATAATCCAGAAACTGGACGGATTGTTTATACAATTCCCCTTTCAGGTTAATGACTTAATCGATAAGGGTATTGATGAGCTTACCAATAATCTGCAGGCTATTTTAGGAAAAATAATAGATTGGGCGCAGGCATCGATACAAATTGCCTTGTCTCTTCCTCAAATCCTGATTTTTATATTGGTGACAATATTGGCCACCTACTTTATGTCAAGCGACAAAACCAAAATAATACGTTTTTTGGATGTTCAGATTCCCGCAAATTGGTTAAGTAAGTCTAAAAACATAACTCAAAACGTATTCTCGGCCTTTTTTGGCTGGTTAAGGGCACAGCTTATTTTAACCAGCATAACTTTTACCGAATTATTGATTGGACTTTTGATTCTTCGAGTAAATAACGCTCTTTTAATTGCGCTTCTGATAGCGCTGGTAGATGTACTTCCTATATTGGGAGCAGGTACTGTGTTGATTCCCTGGGCAATTATTAATCTGTTGCTTGGAAATACAAAATTAGCGCTTTCGCTGGCATTATTGTACGTAATAATTATCTTTGTCAGACAGCTTATAGAACCTAAAGTGCTTGGAAAGCAAATAGGGGTACACCCCCTGTTCACGCTTGCCGGCATGTATATAGGCCTAAAAATCTGGGGCGTAGCTGGAATGTTCATAGGTCCTTTATGTATTGTAGCGTTGAAGTATTTATTTGAAGGGGTTGCAAAGGAGGATAGCTTTAAGAATTGGATAGCACGTAATTTTCCAAAAAAAAGTAAGGGGATTTCCGTTACCAATATTTCAGGTAAGGAAATCGACACGGTTTCCGTGGAAAAAGAAGCGTGAACACGTTTACTTTAATCCTTCATGCAGCTTTGTCAACGCTTTTTTTTCAATCCTGGACACATAAGAACGCGATATACCAAGGCTTTCAGCTACTTCCCGCTGAGTTTTCCCGCATTTTCCGCACAATCCGTAACGTAGGCGGATGATAACCTGTTCTCTGCCTTCAAGTACGCATTTTATAAGACGGTAGAGTTTTTTGATCCTTTGCTTTAAATCAACCTTTTCCTCAACATCTTCGTCCTCGCTTCCCAGTATATCGATCAGAGCTATTTCATTACCTTCTTTATCGGTTCCCAACGGCTCATTTAAGGAAATTTCATTCTGGAATTTTTTAGAAGCTCTAAGGTGCATGAGAATTTCATTTTCAATACAGCGGGCGGCATAAGTGGCCAGACGAATACCCTTGTTTGGATCGTAGCTTGATACTGCCTTAATCAATCCGATTGTCCCTATGGATATTAAATCGTCTGAGTCAGTGTTATTGAGGGAATATTTTCTTGCCACATGCGCAACCAGTCTTAAATTATGCTCAATCAGTATATTTCGAGCGTTTTCATCACCTTTTCTGCAGGCTTCTACATATTTCTGCTCTTCATTACTGGAAAGAGGCTGGGGAAAAGACTGAGGGCCGGTTATAAAACCAGCCAGAAAATATTGTGCCAAAATTCTAAGAGTAAACAAATGAAGGGACGCAAAAAGCATACCATACCTCACAGCCTTATTTCATAATAATATATGCAAGGACTGAAGTTATTGCTACTGATAAAAAAATGACATTTTTGCATAAATGAAGTTTTTGACTTGCAAAAATATATGCTGTAAGATATAGACAAATACAAAACAGAGGTGTTTCCATGGATAATCTTATAGATAAATTGAAGGAATTATACCCCACATTCAGCAAAGGCCAAAAATTGATTGCCCGATATATTATTGAACACTATGATAAAGCTGCTTTTTTGACCGCTGCCAAACTGGGGGAAGAAGTGGGAGTAAGTGAATCGACTGTGGTGCGGTTTGCAAATGAAGTGGGTTATGACGGATACCCAAAGCTGCAAAAGGTATTACGGGAGGTTATTAAAAGCAAACTGACATCTACCCAGAGACTTGCAGTATCTTCAAACAGGTTGGATTCAGATAGCGTACTGAAAACGGTCCTCCAATCTGATTTGAATAAGTTGCGTCTTACATTGGAAGAGGCTGATATTGAAAACTTCAATCAGGTGGTTGAAGAGATCCTGAATGCTAAAAAAATATATATCCTTGGTGTCAGGAGTTCTGCCGCTTTAGCCAGCTTTCTGGGCTTTTATTTTAACCTGATATTCCCTAATGTACGACTGGTACATACCACAAGTGTCAGCGAGATGTTCGAACAGATAGTAAATGCCGGGGAGGGCGATGTAGTGATCGGAATAAGTTTTCCCCGCTATTCCAAGAGAACTTCAAAGTCGATGGAATTCGCAAGAAAACAGGGGGCTACGGTAATAGCCATAACTGATAATGAAACATCACCTCTTGCAAAATGTTCACATTATTCTCTTTTTGCAAGAAGCGATATGGTCTCTTTTGTGGATTCTCTTGTAGCGCCTTTATCAGTCATAAACGCGCTTATTGTCGCAATTGGTTTAAAGCGAAAGGAGACTATCCATAATACTCTTGAAAAACTCGAAAAGTTATGGGAAGAATATGAAGTATACGACACCGGGGAAAGTCAGAACAGACTCGGGAAAGATTAAGAACATCGGAGGATTTAATAGCTGATGTCAAAGAGAATCGGGATTATAGGAGCAGGGGCGGCAGGCCTTATTGCTGCAGGAAGGGCTGCTTCTTTGGGAAACCATGTTATGGTTTTCGAAAAAAATAAAAAAGCCGGTAAAAAGTTATTAATAACCGGTAAAGGCAGATGTAATATTACCAATAACTGTTCTTTGGAAGAACTGATGAAAAATATCCCCGGAAATGGACGCTTTCTTTATTCTGCTTTTAATAAATTCAATAATCATGACATTATGAACTTTTTTGAATCAGTTAATGTACCTGTTAAAACCGAACGTGGAAACAGAGTGTTTCCTGTTTCCGACAAGTCGCTGGATGTTGTAAACAGCCTTGTTAATTATGCCCGAAGCCAGGGGGCTAAATTTTTATATGAAGCTCCGGTTAAGGAGATCGTATGTGATGAGAACAGTGTAAAAGGGATATTGCTTCAAAATAATGACTATTATGAGTTGGACTCTGTCATTCTGGCTACAGGCGGCATCTCATATCCAATGACCGGTTCTACCGGCGATGGTTATAAAATGGCTGAAAAATTAGGTCATACGGTTACTGACCTTAAGCCTTCCCTTGTACCCTTGGAAGTGCGTGAAGGATGGGCTTCCCGTTTGCAGGGGTTAACCTTGAAAAATGTCGGGCTTACAGCATTTGATAACAAAAATAATAAAGTATATTATGAGCAGGGAGAAATGCTGTTTACCCATTTTGGCGTGTCGGGGCCGATGATCCTGAGTGCCAGCCGGCATGTTATGGATTGCGGCTTTACCGGATCATATTTTTTGATTGATTTAAAGCCTGCTCTTGATGAAGATACCCTTGATCAACGTCTGCAAAGAGATTTTACCAGGTATTCAAGAAAACATTTTGAAAATTCGTTGTCGGACTTGCTCCCTAAAAGTCTTATACCCGTCATCGTGGAACTGTCGGGTATTTCTCCCGATAAACCAGTTCATCAGATAACAAAGTCGGAGAGAAAGAATCTCGTCAAGCTTCTTAAAGGCTTAAAACTAACAGTTACAAAGCCACGTCCGGTAAGTGAGGCAATCGTTACTGCCGGAGGAATATCAACAAAGGAAATAAATCCGTCTACAATGGAATCCAAATTGGTTAAAGGTTTGTTTTTTGCAGGTGAAATAATAGATGTGGATGCCTATACCGGCGGGTTTAACCTCACCATTGCGTTTTCTACAGGGTATGTAGCGGGCAGCAATGTATAAATGCTATAAACCATAGGGACGGAACATATAGTTCGTGTATAATAAAATTCAGGTGCAAACCGGCTTATCCAGTTGAGTAACCTTGCATCCGCCTGCCGTGTCATTCTGAACGTAGCGAAGCGGAGTGAAGAATCTTTTATATCAACTTAAGATTCTTGACGCTCAGAATGACAAGTGAAGGTGTCGTCCTGAGCGGAGAAAAGCGGGATCGAAGTATCTTAGTTAATAATTGGACTGATAGAAGGACTCCGGCAGGCTTGTGCAGGATGGTATCAATTGCAGCCAATAAGGGAAAACTCTTAAGTACGCTTAAATGTTTACTTGGGAGTGAACATATGGACGGTTTGTTAAAATTCCTTTCGTGTCTGATGTTATCCGCTCTGGTAACTGTTCAGTTGCTTTTGGTTTCTCCTTACAGAGGCAGGCTGACGGATGATTCTATAAACGGGAAAATACTTGAAACTTATGAATCAGTTATAAGCAAAGGAAAAGTGGTTCTGGATGCAATGGGGAATTATGAGCCTAATTCCGCTTATATCCTGATTAACGGAGAAAAACAAAAATTAGTGGATGCCTTTCCCGTAGAACTGGATCTTCGCGACGGAGACGTTGTAGGAATACAATTAAAAATAGAAAGTCCAACTTTCTATGTGTTCTTGTTGTCCAGAAAAGGTTCGATAAAAACCGATCTAAAAGGCAGTACGATTCAAATAAAACCAGGAATCAATACTTTATTCCGCGTTACCGGCAACAATACCGGTAGATAAAATTTACAGTTTTATTACAGTTTTATCTGTGGACTTTTGCCAATTCGTGATAGAATATGTAATGATGGTTCTTGAGTCGTGAAGTTACATGAAATATAATCAAGAGAGTTACATGAAAAAAGTCAATTATTATAAAGTAGCTGAATTAATAAATTAATATGTTTTACGGGAGGCTTTTTCGTGGTTAATGAATTTATAAATAACGGCAGTAAGGAGGTAGTAAAAGCAGCAATAATGATGGCGCTGACCAGTGACAGGGCCGAAGAAAGGACTTTAAAGACACAACTGGCCCAAAACGGTATAAGAACTGCGGCGGTCGATTACGGCGGAGAATTTATCACTTCCATCATGAAAATTGTGGAGAGAGCCGTGGTTTCTTCAAAGCGTGAAGGCGTGATTGTAGAATGCCATAATGAGGAAGGCGCAGTTGCAGGAGCGGCAAGAGAAGCTCTTACACAGGTTATGCCAAAGGCGCTGGGTTTAAATGTAGGCGGTAAAATCGCGGTAGCCAGGTCCGGTGAACACGTGGCAGTTGCTGTCTTTTTCGGAATAGGTCTTTTACATTTAAATGAAGTCGCAATAGGAACAGGACACAGGGTAGTTTAGCAGGAGGTATTTTACTTGAAACCAATACAGATAGCGATAGACGGGCCTTCCGGTGCAGGAAAAAGCACAATGGCCAAACTTGTTTCTCAAAAACTGGGTATTATGTATCTGGACACCGGAGCCATGTATAGAGCATTGGCACTGAAAGCAATTCGTCAGAATATTGACACCACAGACAGCGAGAAGGTTACAGAGCTTCTTTCGGATTTCGATATCAGCATTAAATATGAAAACGGGATTCAAAAAGTTATTCTGAACGGTGAAGATGTCTCTGAAAAAATACGTACTGATGAAGTATCCATGGGAGCATCAAACGTATCGGCGATTCCTGCCGTTAGAAAACGTCTTGTAGAGCTTCAACAGAAGATAGCCGGCAATACTTCAGTCATTATGGACGGCCGGGATATTGGTACCCATGTACTTCCAAATGCGGATGTAAAGATTTTTTTGACTGCAAGTACAGCCCAGAGGGCTCTAAGACGGTATAATGAACAAAAAGAAAAAGGCATTTTAAAGAAGAGCCTTGAAGAAATAGAAAAGGAAATTGAAGTCCGGGACTACAATGACAGCCACAGAGCCGCATCCCCCTTAAGGCAGGCTGATGATGCTGTGCTATTGGATACCAGCAATTATTCGATAGAAGAATCAGTGGAAAAAATACTTGAAATCATCAGAAATAAGGGGTTAATTGATGCTATATAGTATTGGAAAAGTTATTCTTTATCTGTATTTTATAATTTTCCGTCGTGTAAAGGTGGAAGGAAAAGAAAACATTCCCAAGAAAGGTCCGGTTCTGCTTTACGCCAATCATCCAAGCGCCTGGGATATGTTTTTGATTGCAGTATTCATGCGTAGAAGAGTACATTACATGGCCAAGGCGGAGTTGTTTAAAAATCCGATTTTAAGATTTTTGTTAAGATCAGTGGGCGCTTTTCCCGTAAGCAGAGGAAAAGGAGACATAGGTTCAGTAAAGAATGTATTCAGGCTGCTTGAACAGGGGAAAGTCGTAGGAGTTTTCCCGGAAGGAACCAGAACCCTGAAGAAAGATCCGCGTAAGAGAAAAGCAGGAGCCGCAATGATGGCATTATACTCAAAAGCGCCTGTGCTTCCGGTAGGAGTAGAATGGAGCAATAAAATTTTTTCCAAAGTTCGTATTGTTTTTGGAGAACCGTTTTTGATGCTGCCGAAAGAGGAGGGCAAGCACATACCTAAAGAAGAATTAATACAGTTGACGGATGAAATAATAAATAAGATTTATGCATTGATTGGGCAGTGAGGCGGCAATGGAGATCAAGGTTGCAAAATATGCCGGTTTTTGTTTCGGTGTGGACAAAGCAGTTAAAACATCCTTTGAAGTGGATTATGACGGCAATGTATACACCATGGGAGAGTTGATTCATAATCGCGATGTGATTGAACAACTTAAGAAAAAAGGAATCAGAGCGATAAATAATTTAGATGAATTGAAAGAAGGAGACTGCGTTATAATAAGAGCCCATGGTATTGGGAAAAAGGTTTATGACGACCTAAACGCTTTGAATGTTAAGATCCTGGATGCAACATGCCCCTATGTAAAACGTATCCATGAGATTGTCAAAAAACAGTACGAGGCCGGTTACAGGGTCGTCATAGTAGGTGACAGTAAACACCCTGAAGTAATCGGAATAAACGGATGGTGTGAGGGAAAAGCTTTAATTATCAACGATGAAAAAGAGGCAGAACTGTTGCCGCATTCTGATGAAAAAGCTGCCGTTGTTGCGCAGACAACATTTAAAAGAACGAAATATGAAGATATTTGTGAAGTTCTAAAGAAAAAGTTTGCATTCGTATTAAAATTTGATACAATATGTAATGCGACCGTACAACGGCAAACTGAGGCAGAAAAACTGTCCAGGGAAGTAGATGTAATGATCGTAATAGGGGGAAAGAACAGTTCTAACACGCAGAAATTATTCGAAATCTGCAAAGAGAACTGTCCTGAGACTTATCTTGTTGAAAATGCGGATGAGTTGCCTCTTTTCGATAAAAATGCAAGAACAGTAGGGATTACCGCAGGCGCATCGACACCTGAAACGGTAATCAAGGAGGTTATTTTTCACATGGAAGGCATGATGAACGGGCACGAAGGCGAAATCAATTTCAGCGAGGCCCTGGAAATGACGTTGACTGAGCTAAAAGCAAACGAGATCGTAAAGGGAAAGATCATCGGGTACAACAACAACGATGTATTCGTTGACTTGGGGTACAAAGCTGATGGCATTATCCCAATGGAAGAGTTTCTTGATGATCCCGATTTTGATCCGGAAAAGGATTTGAAACCCGGCGATGAGATAGAAGCCATGATCGTAAAGATCAATGACGGCGAAGGCAATGTTTTGTTGTCAAAGAAAAAAGTTGATTCTATCCGTGGTTTTGAATTGGTGGAAGAAGCATTCAAAAACAAGACTCCTATTGAAGTAATAATTAAGGAAATTGTCAAAGGTGGAGCTGTTGCCGATTACAAGGGTGTTCGAATTTTCATACCGGCTTCACAAATCAGCGATAGATTCGTTAAGGATTTAGAACCTTTCAAAGGTAAGAAAGTCAAGGTTGTAATAACGGAAATGGCAAACAAAAGGCGTGTAGTCGGGTCTTGCCGTGCCATTATTGAAGCAGAAAAAGAAGCTAAATCCGAAGCTTTCTGGAATGATGTGGAAATAGGCAAGGAATACACGGGAACCGTCAAGAGCATTACCAACTTCGGTGTATTTGTGGATCTTGGCGGCGTGGATGGATTAATCCATGTATCGGAGCTTTCCTGGAAAAAAATTGATAATCCTTCAAGCATCCTGAAAGTAGGCGACGTCGTAAAGGTTCGCGTTATCAGCTTTGATAAGGAAAAACAAAAGGTATCATTGGGTTACAGAAAGATGGAAGATAATCCGTGGTACAATATTGAACAGAAATATCCGGTTGGAAGTACAGTTACAGGCACTGTGCTTCGGATGGTTCCGTTTGGAGTTTTTGTTGAGCTGGAAGAGGGCGTGGAAGGTCTTGTGCATATCTCCCAGATTTCAAATGTTCGGCTAGGAAGACCTGAAGAGGTTCTTGAGGTTGGACAAAAAGTAGAAATGAAAGTTGTAGACGTCAATCCCGAACTTAAAAAAATCAGCTTATCCATAAAGGAAGTTAACCCTATTGATCCTCAGAAGCCGGAAGAGCCTGCTTCAGAAGAACCCGGAGAGGAAATCCCCACTGAGCATAGTGAAGAGATGAAAAACACAATAGGCGATCTCATAAAAGACATCCAAGAATAATTATGTTAAAAAGTGTTATATATAGCAAGACCGGGAAACCCGGTCTTGCTGTTATATATCATTATTTTATTCTAGGAGGCTAATAAATGGGTATCTTCAATGATTATGAAATCTTCAAGACGAAATTTTATAACATATCCGGTATAGATTTAAATCTTTATAAAGAAAAACAAATGAAGAGACGAATCACATCACTGGCAGAAAAATACGGGCATACTACATACTGCTCATTCCTTGAGGAAATGAAGCGAGATCAGGAATTATATAAATTATTCATAAATTATCTGACAATTAATGTATCCGAGTTTTTCAGAAATCCATCCCAATGGATATATTTTGAAAAAACAGTGCTAACTGAGATTTTCAGGAATAAGAATTTAAAAGACTTGAAGATATGGAGTTCAGCCTGTTCAACAGGAGACGAACCATATACGGTTGTAATGATACTGAATAAATTCCTGCCTTTGGAGAGAATAAATATTTTGGCCACAGATATTGATTTAGAGGCTATGAACAAGGCAAAAACAGGGATTTATTCTTCAAGAAGTTTGAAAGAACTCCCCAAAGAGTATTTAGATAAACATTTTACCCAAATAAGTGATGACAGCTACCAAATTTCGGAGAAGGTACGAAAATGTGTAACCTTCAGACAGCTTAATCTCTTAAAGGATCCTTATCCAAAAGGAATGGACATAATTATTTGCAGAAATGTACTTATTTATTTTACAGAGGAAGCAAAAAATTATATAATGAAAGAGTTCAGTGAATCTCTCAGGCCAGGTGGTGTGCTTTTCATAGGTAGTACCGAACAAATAATGAATTATCAGACTTTTAATTTGAAACCTATTGAAACATTTTTCTATCAGAAAACGGAGGGACAGATCTAATGGTGCAGCTTGACAAAATGACTAGGGAAGAGCTTCTGGAGGTAATAAGGATCAAGGATCAACTTATAAAAGAGCAGCAGGAAGAATTGGAAGCATATAGAGAGCTGGTGGAAGAATTGCGGGCCAAGCTCGGCCTTAATGATTCATTATATACTGGGAACGGGGATTAATAGTGTTTGCCTATCTTAAGGGAACTTTGATAAGAAAAACATCAGACAGTATAATCATTGATGTTAATGGTGTGGGATATAAAGTATTCACAGCCGGTTCGGCTCTTACTGTCTGTAATGAAATCGGCAGCGAGATTAAGCTGCATACATATTTTTATGTTAGAGAGGATACTCAGGCTCTTTATGGATTTCTAAATGAAGAGGAGCTGAAAATGTTTGAGCAGCTCATTACAGTGACGGGGGTAGGTCCTAAAGCGGCTCTAAGCCTGGTTTCCAATATTCCTCCCTCAAAATTCGGTCTTGCTGTATTGACCGATGACGCGGAAAGCTTTACAAAAGCCCCCGGTATTGGAAAAAAAACAGCCCAGAGAATTATTCTTGAACTTAAAGATAAATTAAAGAAGTCAAACGATCAATTTATTGATATAAAAACTGATACTCCTGGTTTGAGACCATCGTCCAATAAAATGCAGGAAGCAGTAAGTGCTTTGATCATGCTGGGCTATTCCTCACAGGAAGCAAACGCTGCGGTTATGGCCGTATATGAAGAGGAAAAACCAATAGAACAGATAATAAAAGATGCTCTTAAGAACTCAATATAAAAAATGAAATTATCGATTGCCCGGTTGGTTGACTTTGGGCAATCGTACTAATTATATTACTTCGGATAAAAAGTGAGGTGGTACTGTGGATGAAGGAAGAATTTTAAACAGTGAGTTCAGAAGAGATGATGCTGATGAAGCCAGCTTAAGACCACGTACCATCAACGAGTATATCGGACAGACAAAAGTAAAAGAAAACCTCCTTGTTTTCATCGAGGCGGCAAAAAAAAGAGAAGAAGCTCTGGATCATGTACTCCTTTACGGGCCTCCCGGCCTTGGAAAAACTACTCTGGCAAGCGTTATAGCCAGCGAGTTAGGCGTAAATATCAGGATAACTTCAGGTCCGGCAATTGAAAGAGCAGGGGATTTGGCTGCTATTCTGACTAACCTAGGCCCTTTTGACGTGCTGTTTATTGATGAGATACACAGATTGAACCGTAATGTAGAGGAAATACTCTATCCTGCAATGGAAGACTACGCATTGGATATTATTATCGGGAAGGGCCCAAGTGCCAGGTCTATCCGCCTTGATTTGCCTAAATTCACGCTGATAGGCGCTACAACAAGAGCTGGTCTTCTGACTTCACCGCTGCGGGACAGATTTGGCATAATCAACCGCCTGGAAATGTATAACCATGATGAACTGACAACGATTGTAAAGCGTTCAGCCAACATTTTGGGTATTGAAATAGAAGATGCGGGTGCGATGGAGATCGCGAAGCGTTCAAGAGGGACACCGAGAATTGCAAACCGCCTTTTAAAAAGGATCCGGGACTTTGCCCAGGTCAAATCCAACGGTAAGATAACGCTGGAATTAGCCAAATATGGGCTTAAAGCTCTGGAAATCGACGATCTTGGTCTAGACAACACTGATAGGATCGTGCTTAGCACAATTATCAACAAATTTGACGGAGGTCCGGTGGGTCTGGACACTCTGGCCGCTTCAACAGGGGAAGAGGCTAACACTATTGAAGATGTTTATGAGCCGTATCTTCTGCAATTAGGCTTCATTCAGAAAACTCCCCGGGGCAGAAGAGCCACCCGCCTGGCATATCAGCATCTGGGCATCCAATATAGCAAGAGAGATGAAGAAACCGAGCAAATCAGTTTTTTAAACGATAATGAATAAGGAGACAAAGATATGTCATATAAGGTCGGATTTATAGGTGCGGGGAATATGGGCGGCGCCTTGATAAAAAGTATAGTAAGGTATAAAAGGGAAACCCTTAAAAACGATCCTGACGGTGGTGAATCGTTTTCTGTCTCTGCGTTTGATATCAATTCCGAATTGTTGAAAAAGCTGACAGATGAAACTGGTATAGTAGCAGAAACCTGTGCTGAAAGCCTGGTAAAAAACTGCGATATTATCGTACTGGCAGTCAAGCCTCAATATTGCGATAATGTGCTTAAAGAAATCCAACCGTCAATTACTGATAAAAAAATAATCGTCTCGATCATTGTAGGGCTTTCGACCCAATATTTTAAGAGCGTTCTTGGAAGTCATGCCAGAGTTGTAAGGACCATGCCCAATACTCCTGCATTAGTTGGGGAAGGAATGACCCTTATCAGTTGGGATGATTCTGTGAATGAAGAAGAAAGAAAAGCCATAATCAAACTTTTCAGCTGTTCCGGCATGGTGGAGGAGCTGGAAGAAAGTCTTATGAATGAAGTAACCGCACTTACCGGCAGCAGCCCGGCTTACATTTTTATTCTTATTGAAGCTATGGCTGATGCTGCTGTCAAGTCGGGTATTCAAAGAAAACTTGCCTACAGGCTTGCTGCCCAGGCTGTGCTGGGATCGGCCAAAATGGTTCTGGAAACCGGAAAACACCCTGCTGAACTGAAGGACATGGTTTGTTCCCCTGCCGGAACGACCATTGAGGCTGTATCCGTTCTCGAACAGGAAGGCTTCAGAAATGCCATAATAAAAGCTATGGATCAGTGTACCAAAAGAGCCAGAGAGATAGGCAAAAAGAATTTCGACAAATAGGAGATCATATGGAATATTACGAGAAAACTATAAGTACCGAGTTAAAGTATAAAGGAAACATTATTGATGTTGAAAAATTAATTGTTGAGCTGCCTGACGGCAAACTGGCATCAAGGGATGTTGTCAGGAATGCCGGCGCATCTGTTATAGTTCCTGTTATTGATGACGAGATAATTCTGGTACAACAATTCAGAAAACCTCCGGAAAAGGTATTTATAGAGCTTCCTGCCGGCAAGCTGGAGTATGGGGAAGACCCTGCCGTCTGTGCTGCCCGTGAGTTGAAGGAAGAAACCGGATACAGTGCCAGGGAACTTGTTAAAATTCTGCAACTATACCCGGCTCCTGCATTTTCAGACGAGGTTCTGCATGTCTATTTGGCGACCGGGCTCGTTAAAGGCGAAGCATCACCCGATGAGGGCGAATTTATTACAGCCAAAGCATATAAAATATCCGAAGCCTTATCCATGATAGACCAGGGCATTATAAACGACAGCAAAACAGTGGCGGGAATCCTTTTCGCAACAAGATATCTCAATAAAAAATAATCCTATTTTCCGGGAGTAAACTATGACTTTATCGGTAAAAAAAATCGGCATAATCGGTTTAGGTCTGATCGGCGGTTCTATTGCCCGTGCATTGAAACGAAACGGTAAGGGCTATGTCATAAAGGCCTGGGACAGAGACATAAAAAATCTTAAAATGGGACTTGAAGAGAAAGCGATTGATGAATTCTCTTTGTCTTTAATAGAAGATTTCTCTGATTGTGAAGTAATTTTCTTGTGCGTTCCTGTTTTCGCGATGAAAAGTATCCTTGAAGAGCTTTTGCCAGGTATTTCACCTAACACTGTTTTGACCGATGTAGGCAGTACTAAATCCGATGTATTGGCCTTGATTAAAGATATTAATGTGAAAAATCCCTTTATTGGCGGACATCCCCTTGCGGGGTCTGAAAAATCAGGGTTTGCGGCTTCAAGAGCTAATCTTTTTGAAAATGCCTATTATTGTCTTACTCCCGAAGAAAATACCGATAAAGACAGCTTGATAAAGCTTAAGAGTATTGTGCTGGATTTAGGAGCCATTCCAATAGAACTGTCCCCTGATGAACATGATAGGGTTACAGCCGCCATCAGTCATGTCCCTCATGTTGTGGCGGCTTCGCTGGTGAATTTGATTGATGAGCTGGACAGCCCGGATAATGTTATGAAGACGATATCGGCCGGAGGCTTTAAGGATCTTACCCGTATCGCTTCGTCATCCCCAGGTTTATGGGCGGGCATATGTTTATCCAACAGGGAAAAGGTACTAGAAACAATAGATTGCTTTATAGAGAAGTTAAAGTGTTTTGAGAATGATTTAAATGACAGGAACAGGGAAAAAATTGAAAAGTTCTTTGCTTCTGCCCGGGACATAAGAAACAGTTTATCGGATCGAAAGAGCATATTCCAAAAGACATATTCAATTCTGGTGGACGTGGAGGACAAACCGGGTATTATCGCTTTGATTGCCTCTGCTCTTGCAAAAGAGAATATTAATATTAAAAATATCGGGATCCTCAACAGCCGGGAGACTGAAGACGGAGCTTTGGAAATCCAATTGGAAGATGAAGAATCCCGCCGCCGCGGTATTGAAATACTGACCCGGCTTGGATACAGAGCCAAACAAAAGGATTAATAATAAATCACGAAATTGTCTCATAAATTAGCTTGTACGATGTATAATTCTTGTCAGCGCCTCATAAATTCTATCGAGGTGATGACAATGTTATTTATCAGCATAAAAAAGAAAACCATCGGATTGTTCTTCGCAGCCGTAATATTATGTCTGGTGGTCGTTATAATCTACACAGCTGTAAGAGTATCATATAACGAGAATAAATACCAGTCAGTTTTGGCAATGACACAAATGTTTGATGATACACATTTCATTGCATATATTTCCGATGTTGAGGCACATAAGGCAAAACGAAACATAGAGGTCTTTGACATAGCGAAAGGTGAAGTAATAAGATCCGAACCCAACAGTATTGATATACAAAATGAAGTGTTTAATTACGTAAAAACCATAAAAAGCCTTTATACAAAAGTCATGCCGTTTCCTGATAAAGGGTATGTGATTCGTGTGCCTTTTGATACACCTATGAAGGTAGATCAGAAGTTATTATTGGATTCGGGGATCAAAGCGGTGGATTCGGTATTTATAATTTTAAGCGATAAAGAAGCCCCCATCATGCTTATACTTGACAGTCAGGAAAGGCCGTATTTCTATACATTTAACGCCAGCGTCCAGCCCCTGCTGGATTATGTCAAGCTTAAGCCTGATACTGAAAAATCCCAGGAAAGCCTGGAAGATTTAGAACAGGAAAATCCGGAAATCCCTACAGAAACGGAAACTGAGGAAGAACTTCCTGATTTGTCGGACAGTTGATAACAAACCTCCCTGCCATAAAAACTGACTGCTAAGCCGACAACAGAAGCGTTTACTGTGAGGCATAAAACCTCCGGTGAAAAGAGATTACAGAGAGAAGTATTATTAGCAAAGAGCCATCTATTTGTCAGATGGTTCTATTTTTGCTTTTTTCGTTGATACACTGATAAACGTTATGTATAACGTTAATTGATGAAAACTTCCCTCTTGCTTTTCCGGAACATTATTTATCTGTTTTTTAATGATTCTTCTTTGTCAGGGGGATTGAAAATAAGACGAATGATCCGGCTGGGGCGTCCTGCCGGGTTTATCATGCTATGTCCCACTATCCTGGCATATTTGTTGTCAATTAGTTTTTCCAACAGGCGGTTCATGCTTCTTAATGAAACACCGAATGCCTTTGCCAGCTCCGAGGGTGTAAAAGTATCTTTATTATTGATATCCATGATGGTCTGGAATTTTATGATGCTGTTCAAACTTAAACCGGCTTTAGTAGCTATTTCCTGAAAATGCCCGTCAATTTTAGCTTCCGACGAATTATACGGTTCGTGTACCGGGACAATGGGACCGTAATACTGGTTGTTTTCCACTTTATATGCCTGATTTCCGCCTTTCTTCTTTGCTTTCAGCAATCCAAGACTGGCATTGTATTTGGATTCCCGCGGCGTTTCGCCGTATCCGATGCCTATGCTGAGGGTTCCAAACTGCACCATATCCTGTCTAGTGAGAATATTGATTTTCTGAAGATGTTCAGTTTCCATTTCAAACAGCGGCTTTGTAGTAAAAAGCATATATTGTCCCATTTCTTTCTCAATGACCGCTGCCTGTATACGTTGTGAAAAGCGATATATCTCTTCCGAAACTTTCATGGCTTCAAGCGACAGCTGATATTCATTTTCTCTGATCAGCGCATATTCATCGGGCAGATCACGCTCAATTGCAAGAACTACTATATCACTGTTTTTTTGGAGCTTTGATCTTTTTTTTATGTCGTAGTATCTAATGGCCTCCTCAATGCTTTGTTTTGTTGGGGTCAGAATGATGCAGGGGATACCCAGACCCGATAAATATTCATATACCGCGGCGATACCTGTAATACAAACGCTTACATTGCCCAGCTCATAGTTTTTACGATGGAAATCTTGAATTTTTGTTAGATAATCATTATTGACAGGTATATTATGACATACGTGAAGGCTTAATCTTTCTATTGGTATCTTTAAATTTTTATAAATGGTAAGTATATCTTCTTCCGAGTATGAATCAATACTGATTTTACTGATGTCATAGCCGTATACGTAAGAAGCTTCCAACAGGCCGGTCAAGAGCCGCATGCTGTCGTACTGTATATACATCCAGGGTTTTTTTGAAATAATAGCCATATTGACAAGATCATAGGGTTCTTTGCAGGTAAACAGCAAACCGTCAAAATGATGCTCGTTCGCTTTTATAAAGGATACGACAGAAGCAATGTCGGTTGTGTCCATGATGATCTCGGTGGTTTCAATTTCTGGGAAAGACTGCGACATGATATTCTTAACGATTTTCAGGGTACGATTATGACCGATCAGGCCCAGCTTCAATAGATATCATCCTTTCATTCGACACGATATGTCAATTATATCTTATAAAACATGTTTCATAAAGAAGAATTAAGGACGTATTATGGTCTATTTTAAGACAAGGACTTTAATGCTAGAATGTACTAAAGAAAAAATGAGTATAGCAGGAGATTTTCTCATGCCGGTTATAAATGTTAAATCCAAAGACTCTGCTGGAAAGCTTAAATTAAATAAATTTGCTGAAGAAATCAGTAATAAAACGGGTATTCCGGTCTGCCGGCTGCAGATTATTGCCGAATACTATCCTCCGGAAGATTTTTTTACGGACAATGTCCATGCAATTATTTTTATTTCCATTTCCGAAAAAAACGATAAAAATACGATCCAGGAACTGATGAAAGCCTGTGTATCGATTGCCGCAAAACACTTTAATGCTGAGGAGAACTGTATTGCCGCCACTGCTGATACTGTCGGCACGGGGTATCTCCTTGTAAATAATCAATTTATTTAATTTCGGAGGTGTTCTATGAAAAAGATTTTATTACTACACGGGGCATGGCATAACGGAAAATGTTGGGACAAAGTCTCAGCGATACTCAAGAAGAACGGATACGAAACAGAAGCCCTTACATTGCCGGGAAACGGCGAGAATGACAGCAAAGACGTGACATATGAGGATTATGTCAATTATGTATGTGACAGGGTCCGTGCGCAAGAAGGAAAAGTCATTGTGGTCGGTCATTCCAGTGCAGGCCATGTACTGCAGATGGCACTTCCGAAAGTGGCAGATAAAGTTGAAAAGGTTATTTTCAACAATGCCTGGTTGCTTCCGGACAACAAGTCGCAGTTTGATTTTGTTCCGGATGAGATCAAGAACGGTATGAGACAGGCGGCGATAGCTTCCGGAACAGGAGCCATCCCCATCGATCCAATGTTCGTACGTACAATGCTGGCAACCGAAGCCAGTGAAGAACAAATCGAAGAACTGATGAAACTTCTGGTTGAGCAGCCACTCATTATAATGGAAACGCCGGTACAGGCAAAAGCGTTTGCCGAAATGAATGTACCGATGATTCTGTTGTATTGTACAAAGGATGTATCTGTTGCACCCGGTGCATTTTTAGGAATGTTCAAAGCTTGGGGAGACAATCCTGTAATAGAAGTCGATTGTGATCATGAAGGGCTGTTCACAGCTCCCGAAGTTTATACCGAAGGTCTTATAAAAGCCATAAATCTATAAATAATTCTATAAATGATTCTTAGAAAAAAGTGAATATCTGCCGGCTTGTCCGGCAGAAAATTTACCTCTGTTTAATGAATAAATAAGGGGTTATGTTGGTTATGCTCAAAAACTTTACTGAATTAGTCGACAGAGTTAAATCATGTCCCAGAAAAACGGTGGCGGTTGTCTGCGCCGATGATGAACATGCGCTTGAAGCAGTAATCCGGGCGGACGATATAATAGACGCCATTTTGGTAGGCGATACCAGGCAGATTGCTGAAAAACTGCGGGACTTAAACCAGAATCCAAATGATTTCAAGTTGGTTCAGGTGCCTGAAGGACAGCATCCTGCTGTAACGGCAGCCAAATTGATCCAAAACGGTGAGGCGGATTTCCTTATGAAAGGGCGTATTTCTACAGGAGATCTGTTAAAGGGCGTATTAAGCGATGAAAGCGGTCTGCGCAAGTATAGGCTTATGTCCCATGTATCTATACAGGAAGTTCCGGGATATCATAAGCTGATATTTTTGACAGACAGCGGTATGTGCATTAACCCGGATCTGGAGCAAAAAAAGCAGATATTGATCAATGTACTGGATTTTATGCGGAGGCTTGGTTACGAAAAGCCTTCAGTTGCCGCTTTATGCGCCATAGAGACGGTAAATCCCAGTATGCCTGAAACATTGGACGCACAGGAACTAAAAAAAATGGTGGAAGACGGCATTATCGGAAACTGTGATTTTGAAGGCCCCATCTCATATGATGTGGCGATGGTGCCTGAAGCTGCTCGTATAAAAGGTTATGACAGCAACAATTCGGGTAATTTCGATGTGTTGTTCGTGCCAAATCTGCTTGCAGGGAATCTCCTTGGCAAAAGCCTGGTATATACTTTGAAAGGCAAGATGGCAGGATTGATACTGGGTGCCAGGGTACCCATCGTACTAACATCACGAAGCTCGACCGCTGAAGAAAAATACAACTCACTTGCAATTGCGGCAAGTGTTGCAACAGGAGATTAGAAAATGAAACAGTTAATGACAGGTAACGAAGCCATAGCAAGGGGAGCGTATGAAGCGGGCATAAGGTTTGCATCCGCATATCCCGGTACACCCAGCACTGAGATACTGGAGAATATCGCATCGTATAAAGATGATATCGTTGCTGAGTGGGCTCCCAATGAGAAAGTAGCATTGGAGTCAGTTGTAGGTTATTCCATCGCCGGCGGCGGAGCCATAGCATCTATGAAACAGGTAGGATTGAATGTGGCAGCCGATCCGCTGTTTTCTTTCGCTTATACCGGCTGCAACGGAAGCGCCATCATTGTGACCGCAGATGAACCAGGTATCCACTCGTCGCAAACCGAACAGGACAATCGTTATTACGCAAAAATGGCCAAACTCCCGATGTTTGAGCCGGCAGACAGCCAGCAGGCCAAAGATATGGTAATAGCCGCATGCGAAATCAGCGAAAAGTACCGCACACCCGTAATTATCCGTATGACGACGCGAATATGCCACAGCAAAAGCATCGTAGAGCTGGGCAGTCGCCGACAGGTGCCCAAAAAAGAATATAAAAAAGATATCTGGCAGTTTACCACAATGCCTGCAGTATCGAGAAAACTGCGTTTAGAACTGGAAGAACGGCTTAAAGGTCTGACCATAGAAGCCAATAATTCCCCTTTCAATGAAATTGAATGGAATGATAAAAGCATCGGTATTATAGCCAGCGGCGTTGCCTATCAATATGCCAAAGAAGTTTTCGGTGAAGAAGCCTCATATCTGAGCATCGGATTCTCGTATCCCATTCCTATGGATTTGATAAAAGAATTTGCAGCTAAAGTGGATACATTATATGTCATTGAGGAAGTAGAGCCGTTTTTGGAGGAAGAAATCCGTGCTGCGGGAATTTCCTGTCACGGAAAGGATCTTTTGCCGGGAATAGGGGAACTTAGCCCCAGGATCATAGAAGAAGCTATCAAGGGAGTAAAAAAAGAATTACTGCCTGTGCAGCCAGATAAGTTAACAAACAGACCTCCGGTACTTTGTCCGGGTTGCGCTCACCGTGCGGTTTTTTATGAACTTGGCAAACGCAAAGACATCTTTATTGCCGGTGATATTGGTTGTTACGGCCTCGGAGCTCTTCCTCCGTTAAATGCAATGGACACATGCATATGCATGGGGGCGAGTGTAAGCGCCGGTCATGGAGCGGCAAAAGCGTTTAAAGAATATGGCACCGATAAGCATGTGGTAAGCGTTATCGGAGATTCTACATTCTTTCATTCTGGTATAACAAGCCTGCTCAATGTAGTTTATAACAAAAGCAAGACCATTACCGTGATACTGGATAACCGGATTACTGGAATGACAGGCCATCAGGATCATCCCGGAACAGGCTATACGGCACAGGGAGAAGAAACCCTGGAAGCGGATATAGAAATGATCGTGAAGTCGCTGGGGATAAATCATGTTAAAACCGTTAATCCGCTTCGGTTAAAGGAGCTGCATGAAGCAATCGACTCAGCCATTGAAAACCCTGAACCCTCAGTGATAATAGCCAGATGGCCATGTGCACTGAAAAAACTTTCAGTCAAAGATAAAGCGGAATTTGAAATGCGCGTTAAAAGCTACATAGTCGAAAGAGAAAAATGTATCGGTTGTAAAAAGTGTATCCGGACCGGGTGTCCTGCGTTGCGTTTTGACAAAGTAAACAAAAAAGCAATGATAGATCCGATCATGTGCAACGGCTGCTCGCTTTGTGAACAGGTTTGTCCGGCAGACGCTATCATACTTGAACAGAAGTAGGAGATAAAAATGGTGAAAGCAAAGAGTATTTTGATTGTTGGTGTTGGCGGACAGGGGACTCTGCTGGCAAGTAAAATATTGACACAAGGCCTGATGGAGATGGGCTACGACGTAAAAATGTCGGAGATACATGGCATGAGCCAGCGGGGCGGCAGTGTTTCCGCACATATAAGATATGGAGAAAAAATATATTCACCGGTGATCAGCGAAGGTGAAGCCGATATACTTCTGTCTTTTGAAGAAATGGAAACATATCGTTGGCTTAATTATCTAAAACCCGACAGCGGAATGGCAATTATTAATAATTACAGGCTTCCGCCCGCACCTGTTCTCACAGGACAGACTGATTACCCTGAAGGGCTTATAGATGAAATCAGGAAGAATGTAAATGTCATTATGGTGAATGCCAAAGATATAGCACTTGAGCTTTCTTTCGCCAAAGCGATGAATATGGTGCTGATAGGCGCTCTCATTAAAGCTGCCGGTCTTGATGCTGCTGACTGGATAAATATTATAAGCAAAATAGTGCCTCAAAAATATCTGGAAGGCAATATTAAAGCATTTACGGCAGGCATGAATTCAGTTATTTAAAGGTTTGTAAATTTCAACTTGTAAGGAAGAGTGAGGGTAATTCATGGATAACAGCAAACGGATACTGGTGATAAATCCTGGTTCTACATCAACAAAAATCGCGTTATATGAAAATGAACAAGAGATAGATTCGAGGACGCTTCAGCATTCAGCGGAAGAACTGGCGATATGCGAGGAAATCAACGACCAGTTGGAGCTGCGGAGAAAAGCTGTTATGGATTACCTTCAACTAATGGAAACTCCGGTTGAATCACTGTCAGCAATAGCTGCCAGAGGGGGAGTAATAGGTAAGCTTGATTGCGGTGCATACTTGATTGATGAATCCCTTGTCATGGCATCAATAAACTCCCTGGCACCTCATGCTGCCAACATGGCGCCGGTAATAGCTTACGAGCTTGCTCAGATGGCAGGAATCAAGGCATATATATATGATGCGGTATGCGGCTGCGGTAACCCACAGGAAGTTTTTGCCATAACAGGAATGCCTGAAATAGAAAAACCTTTTTTGACTCATGTGCTAAACAGCAGAGCTGCGGCAATTCAACAGGCAAAATCCGACGGGAAAGATTTAAAAGACACTACCTATATCGTTGCTCACCTGGGCGGTGGAATTACCGTAAACTTGATCCATAAAGGTGAAATCCTTGATATCATCGGAGATGATGAGGGAACTTTTTCTCCTGAGCGGTCAGGCGGTTTGCCCTGCAGGGCCCTGGTCAAGCTCTGTTATTCCGGAAAATATTCCGAGAAAGATATCCAGAAGAAAATGAAGGGACATGGGGGACTTCTGGCATATCTCGGAACAAATGACTTAAGAGAAGTAGAAGATATGATCCTGAAAGGAAATAAAAAGGCAGAGATTTGTTATCAGGCCATGGCAATGCAGGTGGCAAAAGATATCGGCGCGTTAAGCACGGTTACGGAAGGAGTTATTGACAAAATAATACTTACAGGCGGTCTTGCATACTCTGAGAAATTTACTGAACTGATAATAAAAAGGACAAGGTTCATCGCACCGGTCAGAGTTATTCCCGGATCATGCGAAATGCAGGCATTGGCATCGGGAATATACAGGGTTTTGACCGGTGAAGAAGAGGCAAGAAGATTTATACCGGAGAATTGAATCTAAGACAAATAGATATGAGCATTACCCCGCAAATGGCATAAAATTTGGTTTTAGAATATGATCCGGCAGACAAACCCAAAAACGCAAAAAAGGTATTGAAATGTGTCCGTTTCTTGTTTATAATGATTAAGTGCCGTGGGGGTATAGCTCAGTTGGGAGAGCGCTTGAATGGCATTCAAGAGGTCAGGGGTTCGACTCCCCTTATCTCCACCAAACTAAAAGCCTTGGAAATACTTTATTTTCAAGGCTTTTTTCAATGCTTGTATATTGTCTGGCGAAAAATGCTTAACCACAAAACAATGCTAATATTTCTGTAGAATATTTTTGGTTCTGCGCCAATTGTTGGGGCATAACATAGTAAAATATAGTAAAATGAAAAACTCTATGATACCGGCAAATAATCGTTAAGATTGTCTGCCGGTTTTTATTAATATGACACAATGTTGTTAGCCGCGGCGAAATAAGATGAGGGATAAAATCAGGCATTTTGCTTTTTGCCATGTTTCTCAGACATATAGCCTGAGTCAATGGTATAATAAAATAAGCAACGAATTTAAGATTTTTAGGTCGGTTATATACATTAGATCAGAAAGGCTATTGATATGTTTATTGATTTAGAAACAGAAAGATTATTTTTGAAATGTATCGGATATGACGATGTGGATTTCTTCTATAAGCAGTTTTCAACTGATGAAGTAAATCGATATCTTTATGATGTGGAGCCATTTGATTCTGTGGAAGAAGCAAAAAAATGGATAGGTTTTTATCTGGAAAACGAGCCAAGAAATCGGCATAGGTGGATTATGGTACTCAAAGAAAACGGTGAAAAGATTGGAACTTGTGGCTTTCACTGTTGGAACAGAGAGACCGGAGAAATAGAGATGGGTTACGATTTGCAGCCATCATATTGGAGAAAGGGTTATACGACCGAGGCTCTGACTGCAATCATGAAATTCGCAGCAGAGGAAATGAAAGTCAAAAGGATATTTGCTCATATTTCCGTGGATAACATTGCTTCAATTAGGACATCAGAAAAAATGGGGTTTTTAAAGACCGGAGAGCAGTATTATGAAGAATTGAATGGTGAAAAATATTTACATGATATATATTGCTTCGATATTGAGGCAAATACCGATTTTTTTCCCTGTCAAAACGGAGAATAGCTTCTTACTTGGGAAGACAATTGATGTCATAAGTAAATTTAAGCATTTTTGACTTATTCCCCGAGATTTCTTTATAATTGTTATCGAGAGGTGTGAGATTTTAGTGGATGATCCTTCCGGCCCTGATCCTGAGCCGCCTGATCTGCGATTTAAAATTCATAATAAGAATCCAGACAAATCATTAATAAGCATAACACTGGGCAATCTAATGTTGTCCTTTTTGTTATGTGTTTTTTTATTGATTTAGCTTAAAATTTGAGTTACCCAGGCGTTTTATTTAGTTTTATTAATTGAGCATATATTTAGGAGGATATGTACCTTGTCAGACACTCATATATTTTGGTTATTTTTAATGCAAATGATCTTTATACTGCTTAATGCGATTTTCGCTTGTGCTGAAATTGCGGTCATAACCATGAATGACAATAAACTTGCAAAGCTGGCCGCATCAGGAGATAAACGAGCTTTGCGTCTTACAAAGCTTACGGAACAGCCATCAGGTTTTCTTGCGACTATCCAGGTTGGTATTACCCTGGTAAATTTGTTAAGCAGTGCCGTTGCGACGGAAAACTTCTCGGATAGATTAGTAGGGTGGTTCTCCAACATAGGAGTTAAAATACCTGTGTCTATAATAAACATTTTTTCTGTGGCAATAATCACTGTTGTTTTGACATACTTTACAGTGCTGTTGGGCGAGCTTATTCCTAAACGGCTTGCTATGAAAAAAGCAGAGCAAATCGCTCTTGGCATGTCTGGCCTAATCTATACGGTTTCAAGAATATTCACCCCGGCTGTCTGGCTTTTCACCGTGTCTACCAATGGTATTTTGCGGTTATTGGGCATTGATCCCAACGCAGAGGATGAAGAAAATGAGGAAGAAGAAATCCGTATGATATTGGATGCCGGTGAGC
>ENA-UPSB01000151-UPSB01000151.1-bioreactor-metagenome-genome-assembly--contig:-NODE-151-length-125393-cov-98.617865_pt1 | contig 125393 bp, 110 predicted proteins | sample MGYA00238182_ERZ773286 | MGnify/ENA primary metagenome ERZ773286 (study PRJEB29026, sample SAMN07631240) | bioreactor metagenome | isolation source: Switchgrass digestor | place: USA: Dartmouth...
AATATAAATTCTCTTTAGAATTTTCAGGGTTGTTTCACTGTTCAGTTATCAAGGTTCATTCATGCTTTGGCGTTAATATCAATCAGAGTCAAAATCTTTGTTTTTTCTTCTTTCCTTAACGCGTCAGCAAAATATATATTATCACAGGCATAATCCTTTGTCAACAACTTTTTGATTATGTTTTTTTATTTTTTAAAACAATTCATTAAAATTAAACAATACTTCACATATGTTTACTATATATAGGAACTTGCTAATTTTTTATTTATTTGATTTAAATTTTCTTCTGTTCTTGAAGAAAAGCAGCTCCCTTATTTTCATACACTTATTAGATTACTACTGTGTATTGCTTATCTTTATAAATTCTAAAGGCAGTACCCATGGTACCGCCCTCAATAATCAAATTTGATTATTTTATAATTCAACTATTAAACTGTAGTTAATTCTTATAATCTAATCACCTTGACCAAATTAACCTGTCATATTCCCATAATAATTTATTTTTTCTGTACAAAATCATGTTGCTTGTAAAATTATAATATCTGGATATTTCTTCATAATTCTCACCATATTTACTTTTAGCATAGCTGTCTGTTTTTGACCAGGCCTCATTATGGATTTCATCCGGTATTAATTGCTTATATCCGCTTGCTTTTGTCTTTATTTTATGCAGTCCAAATTTTAAGGTCCATTTCATATTACTGCCGGAATATATGCCTGAATTTTCAAAGCGTTTATATTCAACGAAATTATCTCTTATGCATTCTTCAGCCTTTTCCCAGCTTGAAAAAGGCGGTTCACCATATCCTGCATCGCATATAATTTTATTATAATAAGACTCTATATCCCTAAGAGCTTCATTATATCTATTATTTGCTGCTACCTGCTCCTGTGTATATCCCAGGCTTTTTACCGCTCCATACTGGATGAAGTAGCCGTCATGCCTTAATACTCTTTTTATTTCTTCAACAACCAGTTCAGGGCGATCAACCTGATGCAGCATATCAACTGCAATAACAGCATCAATACTGCTGTTTTCTATTTCCAGTTTATAACCGTTCATTCTTACAAAAATGATTTTATCCTGAGGTGTATTACTCCTTCTTGCTCTTTCTATTGCTTTCTCAAGCATAAGCTGTGATATGTCTGCGGCAATAGTGTAAATACCAGACAGGGCAAATGAAATGGAGCTTCCACCCAAACCGGCTCCAATATCAAGAATAACTTTATTTTCTCCCAGAAATTCTGCCAGATAATAAGATGGCATTATATTATCTTTGTCCTTATTATAGTAATATCCAGGCTCATAGTTTTCACCAACTATTTCATAACCCAGCCACTTAAGCCCATTAGCCTCAAGCGATATAGCTTCATCAGTTGTAAATTGATAAACCCCGTTTACAATCGGAATGGAGTATCCACACAGACATTTGGATGGTTTAAAGCCCGATAATGCATTTTTACAAATTGGACATTTAAAAATATACATACTGTATACTCCTTATTACGCAATTGCTGTATTTATCACATCCTTCCACTTTATTATAATACTGACGCAGTATAAACACCAAGCAACAATCTGTTGCTTGCATTTGATTACATTTTATACTTTATAAATTTATATATATCAGGCACATGGCTGTTTTAGTTCTATAATGTTTATGATCATTCTTAATATCAAATTCATTATCTAATACCTGTATATTTATTATAGCCTCTTCAACAAATACAGACATGTCAATTACTTCATTTAACTCCTGTTGCAACCAATACTGCCAGAGTTGAAAAATCCCAAAGCTTAACACCGGATTTATATATCTCGATACGTTTGTCATACCTGTCGTTTATTAACTTTATAAGGGTTTCTCGCTCGACCTTAGTCAGAGCATCCGGTGATATATTTAGTGCCTTTTGTAATGATGCGAGGCTGTGAAGTCTGTGACAGTTTATCTGCTTTATCGCCATCTCATCAGATACCGAAGCATTGTCAGGTGCATAATCAACAAAGCTGAACATGTCAACATTCACATTGCGAAAACCTGCTTTTTCAAGCTCTGCCGGATATTCATGCTCATCCATTTCATATGCGCCTATATTGTGCTCGGCATCAAAGTTGCCTGCCCTGCTCCATGCTTTTTCCATCAACGTGCGTTCTTCTTCACTCATAAGATTCCAATTTGTGTCCTTGACACCAAGCCGTGAGCGAACTGAAAGAACTACAATCCTGCCACCTTTCTTAAGAACCCGGTATTGTTCACCAAAGAAGGGGTCATGAGGAATATGCTCGGCCACTGTGTGGGAAAAGCATAAATCAAATGTATTGTCTGCAAAAGGCATTGCCGTTGCATCGCCTATGACAAAATCCACCTGCAGACCAAGCTCTGCGCTTTTACGTCTGGCAAATTCTATGTGCCCGGCATCACGATCAAGGCCGGTTATTTTAACATCAGACAAATATTTTTTTAGCTTATGGCAAAATGCACCTCCGGCGCAGCCAACCTCAAGTATGTTATCGCCTGATTTAGCCCCGATTGCCTTAAGCCAAAATTCCTTATTAAAATCGTTAAAGCGCATATCCCTGCTATAGTAAAGCTCTTCCGTTGTCTGTACGTATTTTGACCAGGTAGTATCCATTGCCCTGTCCCCTCCCTGTGTGATTTTCCTGCTTAGCTTAAAGCTCTATTTTATCATAAAAGCTACCATAACTCAATTCTTTATAACCTTTCCCATACATATTCAATCTTACTGTTCATATCTAATCTTTTAATCTGGAACGTAAAAGGCACAGGGGCAATAAGACTGCTACCGACACATCCTGATAATCATCATTGATCATTACTGCAAGCTGTGTGTCAGTATCAATTACATAGCTAATTACATTGAAGCATCAAATTAAGCAGGTAGTTAATGAATCAAAAAAACTCCGACTTTGATACGCCTGTATCAAAATCAGAGCTCTGCGAAACGGAGAAAGAGGGATTTGAACCCTCGCGCCGGTTGCCCGACCTACGCCCTTAGCAGGGGCGCCTCTTCGGCCTCTTGAGTATTTCTCCTGAGATCGAATTTAATGTCCAATATTAAATTCTTTTTCTGTTTCCTCGGTGATAAGACAATATCACAAAGGCAAAACCTAGTATATCAAAAGCATTTGCTTTTGTCAACAATTTTGCATAACAATTTCATACAAATTGTTTCCATATACATCTACCGCCACAATCACAGGAAAATCCTCCACATATAATTCCCTGATAGCTTCCGTTCCAAGATCATCATAGGCAATAACCTTGGATTTTTTTATTCTTTTGGACAACAAGGCTCCGGCTCCTCCTACGGCAACAAAATAAACGGCCCTTTGCTCCTTCATTGCTTCTATAACCTCTTTGCTTCTTTTACCCTTGCCAATCATGCCCTTTAAGCCCTTTTCCAGAAGCAGAGGTGTATACTTATCCATTCTGCTGCTGGTGGTAGGCCCGGCTGATCCTATGACCTGGCCTTCCCTTTCAGGAGTTGGGCCAAGATAATAGATAATACTATTGCTGAGATCTATAGGAATAGTTTCTCCTGCAATCAGGCTATCATACATTCTTTTATGTGCCGCATCCCTTGCTGTATATATTGTACCTGTGATACATACATAATCGCCGGCACGAAGACTGCAGGCAAGCTCCTCAGATAAAGGAGTATTTATATACTTTGCCATAATCAGCTTTCCTCATTTCTAAAAAGCAAGATGATTCTTTATTACAATAAGGTATAAAACTGCCGCATAAACTTTATATTTAAAATTATCCTTAACCTATTATGAATTTTTTGAATATAAATCCCATAGTACATCAGCTTTTCTGTCTGACGTTTGCTATAAGAAAATTGGGTTAATAGGAGTTTTTCTATCCTGACTAAACCATTATAAAATTCTGCATACATGCCTGTTTACATGGCAGCATATGTTAACCGCCAGAGGCAGTCCTGCTATATGTGTCGGATAGGTTTCTATATTTACAGCCAATGCAGTTATCCTGCCACCAAGGCCTCCCGGCCCTATACCGAGGCTATTAATCTCTTCCAGCAGCTCCTCCTCAAGTCTCCTGATATGCTCTTTCGGTGATCGCTCATTTATATCTCTTGTAAGTGCCTTTTTTGCAAGTATTGCACAAAGCTCAAAATTGCCTCCGATACCTACTCCGACTACAATCGGTGGACAGGCATTGGGTCCTGCCAGCTTAACAGTTTCCAGAACAGCCTTCTTTGCTCCCTCTATTCCATCCGAAGGTTTAAGCATATAAATCCTGCTCATATTCTCACTGCCAAAGCCCTTTGGAGCGACACATATCTCAAGTCTGTCCCCCGGTACTATCTGATAATGAATTATTCCCGGGGTATTATCCCTTGTATTGTTCCTTATGAAGGGATCAGATACAACCGATTTTCTCAAATAGCCTTCCTCGTAGCCCTGACGGATGCCTTCATTAATGGCCTCCTCCAAATCCATCCCCTCGATATGGAGCTCCTGCCCAAGCTTAATGAAAACAACAGCCATACCTGTGTCCTGACAGATGGGAATAGCTTCATTTGCAGCTATGTCAAGATTTTCGCCCAACTGCCCCAATATCATCCTTCCCAGTTCGGAATTTTCTTCATTATATGCCTTGCGGATTTTCCCCTCCATATCGGGCGACAATTTTAGGTTTGCCTCAATGCACATTTCCTTTATATTTCTGATAATTTCATCAGTATGAAGCCTTCTCATAATCTTCTCCGTTGCAAGATCAAGGATTTTGATGTAGCAAGGTTTTTAGCTTATTCTGTTTCATTATCATCCTCTATATCTTCATCATCATTCACGGCCTGCTCTTCATAGGATTTTTTAACAAAATCCTCATCATTAAAATCATCGTCAGAATAGCCGGTGCTATTTCCATCACTATTCACATCATCCAGGGCAATATTTTCTTCGCCCAATTCCTTGTTCATATTTTGAATAAGCTCTTCTGTAGTCGTTGTAGTTTCTGTGTTTATATTTTCTCTAACCTTCGCCATGCTGGCTACCGTAATATTGGCATCCGCATCAAGACTAATCAGCTTGACACCGGAGGTATCCCGGCCAAGCACCGAAATATCGCTAACCATAAGCCTTATGATAATACCTTCTGTGGTAATTAGCATTATCTCATTATCTTCATTTACTGCCTTGACTCCTACCACATAACCGGTCTTCTCGGTAACCTTATAGCATTTGATACCCATACCGCCTCGATGCTGCACCTTGAACTCATCAATATCAGTACGCTTGCCCATACCGTATTCCGATACAAACAGCAGATGACTGCCCTGACTATTAAGCTGCATTCCTACTACCTGATCCCCTTCACTCAGGGTCATGCCTATTACACCCATGGAGCTTCTTCCGGTCGGGCGTACATCCTTCTCGCTAAAGCGTATACATTTTCCGTATTTTGTTACCAGGAAAATATCCTTCTCATTGTTTGTAGACTTAACCTCTATAAGTTCATCATCTTCCCTCAGAATTATTGCCTGAAGTCCGGTTTTTCTTATATTTTCAAAATCCTTTATCGGTGTCTTTTTCACTATACCGTTCTTTGTTGCCATGAAAAGATATCTGTCCGGCTTAAATTCCTTTAATGGTATAATTGCCGTTACCCTTTCATCCGGCAATAGCTGCAGCAGATTAACTATTGCGGTTCCTCTGGCTGTACGGCCAGCCTCAGGAATCTCATAGGCCTTTAATCGATATGCCCGGCCAAGATTTGTAAAGAACATAATATAATGGTGGTTAGATGTCATCAACAGATCTTCTATAAAATCATCCTCGATAGTCTGCATTCCCTTGATACCCTTGCCCCCACGATGCTGGCTCTTGAAATTGTCAATGGTCATACGTTTAATATAGCCCAGACGTGTCATGGCAATTACTGTATACTCATTGGGAACCAGATCCTCAATAGAGATATCGGATTCATCAAAACCTATCTTGGTTCTTCTGTCATCTCCGTATTTATCCCTGATAACTGTCAATTCTTCCTTTATAACATTCAATAAAAGCTTTTCATCAGCCAGAATTGCCTGATACTGGGCTATCTTTACCATCAGCTCCGCATATTCCTTCTCAAGATTTTCTCTTTCCAGTCCGGTCAGGGAACGGAGCCTCATGTCAACAATAGCCTGTGCCTGCACTTCATCAAGTGCAAAGCGCTCCATCAGGCGTTCCTTTGCTATAGCTGTATTTTGTGAGGAACGAATAATGCTTATTACCTCATCAATATGATCAAGGGCCTTCAGCAGTCCTTTTAATATATGAGCCCTTTCCTGTGCTTTATTTAAATCATATTGGGTACGTCTTCTGACAACATCCTTCTGGTGCTCAAGATAATATTTGAGCATATCGTGAAGGTTAAGTATCTTTGGCTCATTGTTAACCAGAGCAAGCATAATAACACCGAAGGTGTCCTGCAGCTGGGTATGCTTATAAAGCTGATTAAGCAGGACATTTGCATTTACATCCCTTCTCAGCTCGATCACTATTCTCATACCGCTGCGGTCAGACTCATCCCTAAGCTCAGTTATTCCGTCTATTTTCTTTTCCTTGACCAGATCAGCAATTTTTTCTATCAGACGGGCTTTGTTTACCATGTAAGGCAGCTCTGTCACAATTATTCTGTTCTTGCCGTTGGGCATGGTCTCAATATTTGAAACCGCACGTACACGAATCTTGCCTCTGCCTGTTCTATATGCCTCCTCAATTCCGGATCTTCCAAGAATTTCCGCGCCTGTAGGAAAATCAGGACCCTTGATTATCTGCAGCAGCTCATCTATGCCGGTTTCCCTGTCTTCTATAACCTGATTGTCAATTATTTTTATTACACCATCAATAACCTCACGCAAATTGTGAGGCGGAATATTGGTGGCCATACCAACAGCTATTCCCGATGTTCCATTTACCAGCAGATTCGGGAACCTGGATGGCAATACAACCGGTTCCTTTTCCGTTTCGTCAAAGTTTGGTATGAAGTCAACGGTATCCTTACTGATGTCTGACAGCATCTCCATGGCAATCTTTGACAGTCTTGCCTCGGTATAACGCATTGCCGCCGCCCCGTCACCGTCAACTGAACCAAAGTTGCCATGACCGTCTATCAATGGATAACGGGTGGAAAAATCCTGCGCCAGCTTAACTAATGCATCGTAAATAGAACTGTCTCCATGAGGATGGTATTTACCCATGGTATCGCCGACAATACGCGCACATTTACGATGTGGCTTGTCAGGTCCGTTGTTCAATTCTATCATTGCATATAAAATTCTTCTCTGCACCGGTTTTAAGCCATCCCTGACATCTGGCAGGGCCCGAGCCGCTATTACAGACATGGCATAATTAATGTATGAGGTTTCCATCGTCTTTTTCAGGTCTACCTCATGCACCTTGTCGAAGATATTATCTTCCATCATTTTTCCTCCGTTCAAAAGATCCGTTTACGATGCCCAAGAGGCATCCTTCATAAACAATACTGGTTAGAGCTTTATATATCCAAATTGCTTGCAAACTTAGCGTTTTTCTCAATAAACTCTCGTCTTGGCTCCACCTTGTCACCCATCAGAGTTGTAAAGGTCAGATCAATTTCAGATGACTGATCCTCATCCATTGTTACCCGAAGAAGGATTCTCCTCTCAGGATCCATGGTGGTTTCCCAAAGCTGATCTGCATCCATCTCACCAAGACCCTTATAGCGCTGAATTTTATTGTTGCCGTCACGGCCGATTTCCTTCAGGATCTGATTAAGCTCCTCATCACTATAGGCATAGCGCACCATCTTGTTTCTTTCTATCTTGTACAGCGGAGGTTTGGCAAGGTATACATAGCCCTGCTTTATCAGCTCCGGCATAAAACGATAGAAGAAGGTCAAAAGGAGAGTACTGATATGGGCTCCGTCCACATCGGCATCTGTCATAATTATAATTTTATGGTAACGCAGCTTGCTGATATCAAAATCATCCGATATTCCCGTTCCAAAGGCGGTAATCATAGCCTTGATTTCGTTATTTACCAGTATTTTGTCGAGCCTTGATTTTTCCACATTAAGGATCTTGCCTCTTAAAGGAAGTATAGCCTGGGTTGCTCTTGATCTTGCTGTTTTAGCCGAACCACCCGCACTGTCTCCCTCAACAATATATATCTCGCATTTTGCCGGATCTTTTTCAGAGCAGTCTGCCAGCTTGCCGGGCAGGCTCATGGAATCCAGTGCCGTCTTTCTTCTTGTAAGATCCCTTGCCTTTCTGGCGGCTTCCCTTGCCCTTTGGGCAAGGATGGCCTTCTCCACCATCATTTTTGCTACCTGAGGGTTCAGCTCAAGAAAATATGTCAGCTGCTCGCTTACCACACTTTCGACCGCTCCCCTGGCTTCGCTGTTGCCAAGCTTTTGCTTGGTCTGGCCCTCGAACTGGGGCTCAGGTATTTTTATGCTAATAATTGCAGTAAGGCCTTCTCTTATGTCTTCACCGGAAAGATTAGGCTCATTTTCCTTCAAATATTTCTGTGATCTTGCATAGTCGTTAAAGGTTTTGGTAAGGGCGTTCTTAAAGCCTATAAGATGAGTTCCACCCTCAGGGGTTGTTATATTATTGACAAAGCTGTATATACCCTCGGTATAGGTACTGTTGTGCTGCATTGCAACCTCTACATAGATCTCGTCCCGTTGCCCTTCACAGTAGATTATCTCCTGATATAAGGGGTCCTTGTGCTTGTTAAGATACTGGACATATTCCTTGATGCCGCCTTCATAATGGAACACCTTTTCCAACGGCTCCTCCGGCCTTTCATCACGGAGTATTATTTTTATATTTTTTGTAAGAAAGGCCATCTCCCTGAGCCGTTGCTTAAGTACCTCGAAGTCAAATATGGTTTCTTCAAATATTTCCGGATCAGGCAGGAAGGTTACCTTTGTTCCATTCCTGTCGGTCGTGCCAATCTCCTTAAGAGGATACATTACATTTCCTCTCTCGTACCTTTGCTTATATATCTTCCCGTCAATATAGATCTCAACCTCCAGCCATTGTGACAGGGCATTTACAACAGATGCTCCCACACCATGAAGGCCTCCGCTTACCTTATATCCTCCTCCACCGAATTTGCCTCCGGCATGCAGGATAGTAAACACCACTTCAACAGCCGGTATTCCGGCCTTCTGATTAATTCCTACCGGTATTCCGCGGCCATTGTCCAAAACGGTTACCGAATTGTCGCGGTTTAATGTTACCAGTATAGTATCGCAATATCCGGCTAAAGCCTCATCGATAGCATTATCAACTATCTCATACACAAGATGGTGTAATCCCTTGCTGGATGTGGATCCTATATACATTCCGGGTCTTTTTCTTACTGCTTCCAATCCTTCAAGTATTTGGATTTGATCCGCACCATACTCCTGACTCATTATTGCATTCCTCCTGTAAAGGTATAAAACCTCCGGTTTATATGAAGTTAACTGGATACCTTGCCATTAACGACATGAAATATCTTGTCATATGCAAATCTATGATTAACAAACTCTTCAAGACCTGTACAGGTCATAATTGTTTGCAACTGGCCAATGCTGCCAAGAAGGTAATTCTGTCGCTGCCTGTCCAGCTCGGATAGAACATCGTCCAGTAAAAGGACAGGATTGTCATTTATAATGGATTTTACAAGCTCTATCTCTGCCAGCTTGCAGCTAAGGGCTGCTGTTCTTTGCTGGCCCTGTGACCCGTATTTGCGAATATCAATGTCACCTAACAGAAAATTCAGATCATCCCTGTGAGGTCCAACATTGGTCGTCTTTGTTATCAGATCCTTGTCATTTGATCTTTTCAGGGCATCCTCAAAATCAGATGCATTTATATTCGGCTCATACCTGAGTTTTAACTGTTCGATTCCGCCTGTAAGCTTCTTATGTATATCTCCAACCAGCTCATTAAGCCTCAAAATAAATTTTTCCCTTGTCTCAATAATGCTCCTGCCGTATTCCACCAGCTTTATATCCCATATCTGCAGGGTATCGGCCAGAGATTTATCAGTTGTGATTTGCTTGAGCAAATTATTTCTCTGCTGCAGAACCTTGTTGTAGTTGCTTAGGTTGCTCATATAGATTTTGTCCAGCTGGCATAGCTCCATATCAATAAATCTTCTTCTTTCTGCAGGACCGTTTTTTATAATATAAAGATCCTCAGGTGAGAAAAAAACAAGATTAAGCATGCCAAACAGTTCGCTCTGCTTTTTTATGGGAAGACCATCTATAGCAACTCCCTTTGTTTTGCTTTTCTTTAAATGCAGATCAATCCTGTGTGGTATTTGCTTTTTCTCAATTATAGCCCTGATATGCGCTTCCTCCCGGCCAAATCTGATAATTTCCTTGTCCTTGCTTCCCCTATGGGATCTGGTTGTACCGCAGAGGTATATAGCTTCGAGAATATTCGTTTTTCCCTGGGCATTTTCACCATACAATATATTTATACCGCTGCTAAAGCTTATATTAAGACTGAGATAATTGCGGTAATCCATAAGCTCCAATGTCTTTACAACCATATCTGCTCCGACGTATCCTGCTGCACACTAACAGCGGGTATACTATTTCATAATTTGAATCTGTTCAGAATTATACTCTACAATATCCCCGTCATAGAGCTTTTTACCCCTTTGATATACTACCTCTCCGTTCACCTTTACCTTGCCCTCAAGAATGACATTCTTCGCCTCAACTCCTGTTGCGGCCAGACCTGTCGCCTTAAGTGCCTGTCCCAGCTTGATATAATCTTCTCTTAGCTTTATTTGACGCATATAAGTCCCTTCTATCAGATAACCGAATTTATTCTTGAACATTAATACTTACAGGTACTATCAGATAAATGTATGACTGCTCCTTATCCTTAATAAAGCATGGAGCCTTTGCATTGATAAAGTAAATATCAACCGTTTCGTCATCAATTACCCTCAATGCATCCAGTAAAAATCTCGGATTAAAGCCTATGGTTATATTTTTTCCTTCATGGCTTATATCTATCTCTTCATTCATTGATCCCAGTTGGGTATTAATTCTTAATTCGAAGTTATTATCCTTGATTTCTATGATAACCGGGCTTTTATCCGTTTCCCGTACCAGCAGCGAGGCTCTTTCAATACTGCTTTGAAGCTCCTTTTTATTAATTGATACCTTAGTTTCATAGTCGCTTGATAGCATGGAATCTATTCTGTAGTATTCTCCCTCGATCAGCCTGGTTAAGACTATGGTGCTGTCGAACTCAAACAAAGCATGCTTGTCTGTAAAATAGATGTTAACCAGAGATGATACCTCACCGGATAGTATCTTGCTGATTTCATTCAGAGTCTTTCCTGGTATTATAACCTTTCGATCATCATATGAATCATTCATTATTACCCTGCGGATTGATACTCTGTAACCGTCAAGGGAAATAACCCTAAGTGCATCTCCCTTTATCTCAAACAGCTCACCAGTCATTATCCTTACATTATCATTGTCGGAAATGGAGAATACTGTCTGTCTGATAACCTCCTTCAATGTAAACTGTGACAATACCACAGGATTCTCTTTATTTATAACCGGAAGATTCGGAAATTCCTCAGCTGATCTTCCTGCTATTGCAAATCTGGATTTTTCACATATTATTTCAGTCATATATGATGAATCAGAGCTGATGCTGACTTCACTGTCAGGAAGCTTTCTGATAATCTCAGAAAAGATCTTTGCATTTAATGCAACTGTCCCGTTTTCTATAATTGTTCCCTGAATATATGTTTCAATACCTAGCTCCATGTCATTGGCCGATATTTTTATACCGTTGTCACTGGCCTCTATAACAAGACACTCCAATATGGGCATGGTTGTTCTGACAGGTACGGCCTTTAGTGCAATATTAACACCACTGGCTAACTCTTCCTTAGGGCAAAGTATCTTCATCCTTATAATCTCCCTTCTATTATCTTATCCGGCCTATGTAACAGGGTTTTTTGCCGGATCTAATCCACAATAAATATAATATCCCAAAAGACCTCAGCTATAGGGGTGAACTCACTGAATATATAAATATATAAATATATAAATATATAAATAGATTATTTAGTCTTCGTATTAATAAGGGATGTGAATATGTTAAAATCTTTACTTTTAACTTAAAAATCAAGGCTTTCAGCATATGATAACCTGTCTTTAAGCGCAGTATATAAATGTGGAATAAAGCCGGATTAGATTTTTTTACAAAAAGTGTCAAATTATATATTAACAGGATATCAACCTTTTATCAACCATATATCAACCTGCATATCAACGAAAATAACTGCTCATTCTAAAGCCCGTCAGTGACATCTGCTGTAAAAAGCAGATACCCTCCGGTCATTAAAATACAACATGAATATACATGAAAAGCGCTCCATAAGCGAACTTTTGCGCATGTTCACTTTTGGATGCGCACTTAATTCATTAAGCGGTCTGATATGTATTGTCTTGCTGGATAAAAGAATTAATCGGGATTAATCTTTTTAATCAATACGTCAATTGTATTATTTAAGGAAGGATCCTTTTTAATATCATTAGCCACCTTGTCAAATCCGTGCAAAACAGTTGAGTGATCGCGGTTTCCAAGAATTTTACCAATTTCGGTCACCGACAAATCCGTCAAGCGACGGCACAGATACATAACTATCTGTCTGGGATATGATATATTTCTGCTCTTATCCTTTGAAAAAATATCGGAAGGAGATATATTATAATGCTCTGCAACCACATCCACTATTAATTCAGGAGTAATAATTTTCTTTTCGTCGGGAGAAATAATATCCTTCAACGCCTCCTGTGCAAGCTGCAGATTAAGCTCACGCTTTTTCAGCCTTGAAAATGCCACAATCTTGGTAAGGGCACCCTCAAGCTCACGGATATTTGATTTTATATTGTCAGCAATATAGCGCAGAACCTCTTCGTCTATCTTATAGCCGTCAAGCTCCTCCTTCTTTTTAAGAATGGCCATTCTGGTTTCATAATCAGGAGGCTGTATGTCAGCCATCAGACCATGCTCAAAGCGGGAACGGAGCCTGTCCTCCAGAGTAAGCATTTCCTTTGGAGGCCTGTCACTTGAAATGATTATTTGCTTTTTGGCTTCATGAAGAGTATTAAAGGTATGGAAGAACTCCTCCTGAGTACTTTCCTTACCTATAATAAACTGTATATCGTCAATTAAAAGTATGTCAATGCTGCGATACTTTTCCCTGAACTGGGTTGTTGTCTTTTTCTGAATAGCATCGATCAATTCGTTGGTAAACTTCTCACTGGTAACATAAAGAACCTTGGTATCCGGATTCTGGCTAAGCACAAAATGAGCTATAGAGTGCATCAGATGGGTTTTGCCAAGTCCTACGCCCCCATAAATAAAAAGAGGGTTATATATTTCCCCCGGATTTTCAGCAACAGCTAACGCGGCAGCTCTGGCAAACTCATTATTGCCGCCCACAACAAAGGTGTCGAAGGTATATCTGGCATTCAAAAAGGGCGGTACGTTATCTGTTTTCTTGACAGTGACCGGTTCGGGCTTTTTTTCTGCATCCAGCTGGCTTTTCAGAATAAATCGCAGCTCATAGGGTTCATTAAGAATTTCTTCAATCGAAACCTTCAAAAGCAATTCGTATTTATTGCGGATAACAGAGAGACTGGGGGGTCCTATCAGCTCGTCGTTAATCAATATAGTAATAACATGGTCATCCACATCATATACCTTAAGTGGCTTAAGCCAGGTGGTATAAGATATATTTGTGATGCCATATTCCGTAATCATATATTGAATTATTTCATCCCATTTAGATTGAATTAAATTCTTCATCTCTGCCTCCAATAACACTCACATAGCTATATATTATAACAATTTTAATAAATTTTCAATGGTTAATATGACAGTCTTGATCATCCAAAATTGTTGAATGAGTGGATAAAATAAATACATTAATAACATCAAAAAAATAAGGGCGATTTTATTCACATATTATAGTCAATGAATACAGGCTGCAGAAAAAAAGATCAGAAAAAATGCGAGCCTGATTAATCTGGATAAAAAATCCGGATGCATGTTATATTGTTGATAAAGCTTCCGAAAAACGAACAAATAGGATAAAAAATCACAGGGTTATCCACAAAATCATCAAAGTTATCAACTTTTGTGAATATCGCGTATATAAAATAGGAAGAATTACGATTAATAATAGCAAGTAAAATAATTTTAGGCAAGATCAAGAGTGACGATTCTGAATACTGTTACAAGGGCCTTATAGCGCCTGTTCAGAAGCTGGGATAAAAAAGATTCACTTGACGGAAATCGGTAATACGAATATAATAAACGTGATATTCCAAATTGTCCGGGAAAGAATTGGCTTGCCAATTCTTTTATTCGCCTAACTTTCCGGGTACGCAAAAAGGAGGTGCGAAGATTATGAAAATGACATTCCAACCCAAGAAGAAATCTCATAAAAGAGTTCATGGTTTCAGAGCCAGAATGGCCACAAAAGGTGGAAGAAAGGTATTAGCTGCCAGAAGAGCAAAAGGAAGAAAAAGATTATCTGCATAGGTCGCAATTATGTGACCTTTTTCTTCTATTTTTTCGCTTGTTGCAAATGCATTGATATCAGAGCAGTATAACTAATTTTATTTTTATGGATGCGGTTGACGAATGCATTCTTTAGAGGGGAAAGAAAAAAGGATTGCATGAATAAGTCCGAAGTTATAAGAAAGAACGAAGAATTCAGAGAAATATATCGTACCGGCAAATCGTATGCGAATAAATATCTTATAATGTATGTAAAAAAAAATAATAATAATTTTAACCGCATTGGAATATCTGTCAGTAAAAAAGTCGGAAACAGTGTTGTAAGACATAGGATAACAAGATTAATCAGGGAAAGCTATCGTTTATCCAGGGAAGGTATCTTGGCAGGTCATGATATAATAATTGTAGCAAGGGCGGATGCCAAGGGAAAAAGCTTCAGCGAAATTGAGAGTGCATTGTTACATTTGATAAGACTTCATAAAATCGGTAAAAATTCGAATGAATATATAGAGAACAAGTAGGAGTATGGAGTAATAGGTGTTGATATAAGGTAGGTATAAACAACTTTCAATATTTTGGAGGATATAGGCGGGAGATTGAAACGAGTATGAAAAAAATATTGATAGCATTGATAAAAGTGTATCGTAAATACATTTCTCCGCTGAAAAGGATACAAAGTTGCATCTATACACCTACCTGCTCTTTATATGCAATTGAAGCACTGGAAAGATATGGAGCTATAAAAGGAACATACCTGGCTGTAAGAAGAATACTGAGATGCCATCCCTTCCATAAGGGAGGCTATGATCCTGTTCCGTAACATATGCTGTTAGCAGTACAGCAACTCTAAGGAGGAAAATAATTGTGTTTACGATATTAACTAAATCAGGTGGGATTTTAGGTCCTATTGCAAGCCTTTTCGGCTTAATAATGAATGGGATTTATAACTTTTTTAGTCTTTTTGGAATTCACAACATTGCGCTTACCATTATTATATTTACATTTATAACCAGAGCATTAATGCTTCCGCTGACAATAAGACAGCAGAAATTTTCAAAGCTTTCCTCAAAAATGAATCCCGAATTGCAAAAAATTCAGGCAAAGTACAAGGGAAAAAAGGATGAGGCTTCACTCAGAAGGATGCAGGCGGAAAATGCTGCAGTTTATCAAAAGTACGGCGTCAGCCCTGCAGCAGGATGTCTTCCCTTGTTAATTACTCTGCCTATAATGTTTGCTTTGATACAGGTAATATATAATATTCCGGCTTATGTTGATCAGGTATATGATTTATATGCCGGTATAGCCTCAAGAATTCAGGAGGTTAATGGATTTGAATCAATCTTGGCGGAACTGGCCAATTCTATAAAGGGACTGGTTATTCCTGAGGAGTATACTGAAAGAACCATAATAGATGTTCTTAAGAAATTCAACAGTAGCAACTGGGAAGCATTTAGGACATCATTTGCAGGTATATTGGACGCTTCAGCAATTACTCTTAAGGGCGGCCAAAGTCTTACCGTAGCCGGAACAATAGGTGAGATTCAGAGAATTAACGGATTTTTCGGACTGAATATAGCTGATAATCCGGGATTTAACTTCCCTGCAATTCTTGTTCCTATTCTGGCAGGTCTGCTTCAGTTTATACAGGGCAAGCAGCTTCAGGTTAAGAATCAGGACAACAAGGACAATCCGACAGCATCTGCTGTAAATTCAATGAATGTTGTTATGCCTTTAATGAGCGTATTCTTCTGCGTTACCTTCCCGATAGGTGTAGGATTATACTGGATAGCGGGTAGTGTCTTTTTAATCGTACAGCAATTTTTTGTAAATAAGTATTTGGATAAGATAGACATTGACGAGCTGGTAAAGAAGAATGTGTCTAAAATTAGCAAAAGAAATGCATATCTGGAATCAAAGGGCTTATCAATATCTGATCTGGCAAGGAAGCAGACAAAGAATATAGATACCGGTGTTATTGAGAATGAATCGGATAGTAGCAAAAACAACGAATCTGAAGAAAATAAAGAAAAAGCAGGCGATCCCAAAAACCCGAAAAGTATTTCAGAGATAGCAAATCTTCTTAGGAATCGCAATGAAAAGGGGGACAAATAGATGGAATGGAAAGAGATAACCGGTAAAACGGTTAATGAGGCGATAACTAATGCAATGCTGGAGCTGGGAACAACGGCAGACAATATTGAGTATGAGGTAATAGAGAAGGAAAGCAGCGGTTTTTTAGGAATATTCGGAAAGCCGGCCAGAATCAGAGCAAGACTTAAGCTAAGCGTTGAGAGTCAGGCAAAGAAATTTCTTGAGGATGTATTTGCGGCCATGAATATAAATGCCAGCTGCGAGATCAGCTATGATAAGGAAAATTCATTGCTTGAAATAAATATTGATGGGGATGAAATGGGAGTCCTTATCGGAAAAAGAGGGCAGACACTGGATTCACTGCAGTATCTGGTTAGCCTTGTGGTAAACAAGAATAGTGAAAATTATATCAAGGTAAAGCTTGATACCGAAAACTACAGGGAAAGAAGAAAAGAGACCCTGGAGAATCTTGCAAAAAATATTGCCTACAAGGTAAAACGAACAAGAAAGCCTGTTACACTTGAGCCGATGAACCCCTACGAAAGAAGAATTATACATTCAGCCCTGCAAAATGACAAATATGTGGAAACATATTCGGAGGGAGAGGAACCATACCGTAAGGTTGTAATAAATATTAAAAAGGGCGTAAGAGAAAACGGATATGGTAGAGGAAACAGGGTTACCAATAAAAAATACAAAAAGCCCTATAATATCAGCAACAGCGGCTACAGCAAGGATTACAGCAAAGATTATATGAAGGATTATGAGAAGTATAAGGAAAGTAAGGAAAAGGAAAAAGAGCAGACAGCTGAAAATAAATAATCAGACTGTAATTTGATCTAAAAGGAATCTTAATGGTGTCTTAAAGGGAGAAAGCTTTAAGACACCATTATTAATCTATAGAAGAAAATGCTTGTGAATTTTTAATTATTGCCATAGAATAAGGAAGGCAATTCTGCTATAATGAATCAGAATTTAGGAAGAAAGCCATTTTCTTATTTAGCAGCTCATATGGAAAACAATCAGGTATAATCCGGGATATGATGATGGGTATTATTACAGTATTGGTTTGAAAGGTATGGAGATAAATATGAGGACGGATACTATTGCTGCCATAGCAACAGGTTTGAGTAATTCAGGTATAAGCATAATAAGAATTAGTGGAGAGGATGCTTTTTCTATAATAGATAGGATTTATACATCGAAAAATGGCAATAAAATGCTATCGAAGGAAAAAAGCCACAGTATCCATTATGGATATATTAAGGATAATGATCAGATAATCGATGAGGTTATGGTAGCCATAATGAGGGCACCAAAAAGCTATACAAGGGAGGATACGGTAGAGATAAACTGCCATGGCGGAATAGTGGTTACAAGAAAAATTCTTGAAACTGTTTTAAAAGCCGGTGCTAGAATTGCCGAACCCGGCGAGTTTACCAAAAGAGCATTTCTTAACGGAAGGATAGATCTGTCTCAGGCAGAGGCCGTATGTGATTTAATACATGCAAAGAATGAACTGGCATTGAAAAATTCAGTAAGCCAGCTGCGGGGAAAAATATATGAAACAATAAGCAGACTAAGGGAGGATGTTCTTCGGGATGTAGCCTTTATAGAGGCTGCGCTGGATGATCCTGAGCACATGAGCCTGGATGGATTTGCAGATGAGCTGAAAATTCATATAGAAGCAGTATCAAGGGAAGTAGAACGACTGATACAGGATGCGGCCAGTGGCAGGATAATAAAGGAAGGAATAAAAACCGTAATAATTGGCAAACCGAATGCGGGCAAATCCAGCCTCCTGAATGCCCTTATGGGTGAAGAACGTGCGATTGTAACCGATATAGCAGGTACCACCAGGGACACACTTGAAGAAACCATAAATATAAATGGGATAGTTTTAAATATTATTGATACGGCAGGTATCAGGGCTACGGATGATTTAATTGAAAAAATCGGAGTGGAAAAAGCCATTAAAGCTGCAAAGGACGCGGATTTAATAATATATGTAATAGATTCCTCTACAGATTTTGATGATAATGATGAGGAGATTTTTTCTTTAATCAAGGATAAAAGAGCTATATTGCTTCTTAATAAATCAGATTTGGAAGCAAAGGTAAGCCCGGAAGAAATACGCGCAAGGACAAGTCAGCCGGTAATCAGCATTTCCCTGAAGGAAAACACAGGTATGGACAAGTTCATAGAAACTGTTAAGGAAATGTTCTTTGGCGGGGAATTGTCCTTCAATGATGAAATATATATTACCAGTGAAAGGCAAAAGGAGGCTTTAAATGCGTCCCTTGAAAGCCTTATGCTTGTGAGGCGTGGAATAGAAGAGGGTATGCCTGAGGACTTGTTTACTGTTGATTTGATGAATGCTTATGAGGAGCTGGGTAAAATTATCGGTGAAAACGTAAATGAGGATCTGATAAATATGATCTTTTCTGAGTTTTGCATGGGAAAATAAAGCCTTAGATTGACAGTTTTACTTTGAAGGGAAGGATAAAATGACGTACGTATACGAGAGCTATGATGTAGTTGTGGTGGGAGCGGGCCATGCCGGATGCGAAGCTGCACTGGCAACCGCAAGGTTGTCTTTGAATACACTAATATTCACCGTAAGCATAGACAGTATAGCTATGATGCCCTGCAATCCCAATATAGGGGGAAGCTCCAAGGGACATCTGGTAAAGGAAATCGATGCCTTGGGTGGTGAAATGGGCAAGGTTATCGATAAAACCTATATCCAGTCAAAAATGCTGAATGTATCCAAGGGGCCGGCAGTTCATTCCCTCAGGGCGCAGGCAGACAAGCAGGAGTATTCAAGAACCATGAGAATGGTACTGGAAAACACCCCTAATCTGACCATCAAGCAGGGTGAGGTGATAGAAATCCTCACAGAAAACAATAAGGTTACGGGTGTAAAAACTTATTCAGGGGCAATATATCCTTGCAAGGCGGTAATACTTTGCACAGGAACCTATTTGAATGCAAGATGTATTTACGGTGAGGTGATCAATCCAACCGGACCCAACGGATTACAACCGGCAACCCATCTGACAGATTGCCTGAAGAGGCTGGGTATAGAAATGCAGCGCTTTAAAACAGGAACTCCAGCAAGAATTGACAAAAGATCAATTGATTTTTCAAAAATGGAGGAGCAGCCGGGAGACAAAAAGGTGGTACCTTTTTCATTAACTACTGATCCCAGGACTTTAAGCAAGCCTCAGGTTTCCTGCTGGCTGACCTATACCAATGAGAAAACCCATGAAATAATCAGGGAAAACATACACAGATCTCCTTTATTCAGCGGGGAAATCAAAGGAATAGGAGCAAGATATTGCCCTTCAATAGAGGACAAGGTTATGAAATTCCCTGACAAGGACAGGCATCAGGTATTTGTTGAGCCGGAAGGCCTGTACACAAATGAAATGTATATTGCAGGAATGTCATCGTCCCTGCCGGAGGATGTACAGATAAAAATGTACCGATCTGTAAGAGGTCTTGAGAATGCTAAAATTGTAAGAAATGCATATGCCATTGAATATGACTGTATAAATCCCATGCAGCTGAAGCCGACCCTGGAATTTAAAAAGATCGACGGTTTATTTGCTGCAGGTCAATTTAACGGAAGCTCAGGCTACGAAGAGGCTGCAGCCCAGGGACTTATTGCCGGTATCAATGCAGCCATGAAGCTGCTGGGCCGGGAGCCCTTCATTCTTGATCGATCGGAAGCATATATAGGTGTTTTGATCGATGATTTGGTAACAAAGGAAATCAATGAGCCTTACCGGATGATGACCTCAAGGGCGGAATACCGTCTTCTTTTAAGGCAGGACAATGCTGATTTAAGGCTTACGAAGAAGGGATATGAAATCGGCCTGATCGATGAGGAAAGATACAAAAGGCTGCTGGATAAGGAGCAAAAGATAGGGGCAGAAGTAAGACGGCTGGAAAGCACTGTTATAGGTGCAACCAGTCAGGTTCAGGAGCTGTTAATAAGCCATGGCAGCTCACCGATAAATACAGCCACAACACTGGCGGATTTAATAAGAAGGCCGGAGCTGGCCTATGAGCTTTTGGCAGCAATCGATATTGACCGGCCGTATTTGAGTGATGATGTAATTGAACAGGTCAATATTAATATTAAATATGACGGATATATCAAAAGACAGCTTAAACAGGTGGAGCAGTTTAAAAAGCTTGAGAATAAAAAAATACCGGAGGACATTGATTATATGGCGGTACCCAGCTTATCGACGGAGGCAAGACAAAAGCTGTCAAAGCTAAGACCGATTTCAATAGGACAGGCATCAAGAATAGCAGGTGTCTCACCTGCAGATGTGTCTGTGTTGCTGGTATATATAAGCCAGTATAATCATGAAAAGTACAAGGAAAGCTTAAAAGGAACGCAGAATGAATAAAATCAAAAATTACTCACTTAATAAGTAAAAATTTTATATAAAAAAATTGGAGAGCGTTGCAATATGGAATTAATGAAGCATCCTGAAACGGAATTTTTTAAAAAGAGCCTGTCGGAGTTGGGAATTGAATTGTCAAAATTGCAGATGGAGCAGTTTATAATCTATTATGAGCTGCTGACGGAAAAGAATAAGGTTATGAATCTGACGGCAATAACTGAGTATAAAGAGGTTATAAGCAAGCATTTTGTAGACAGTCTGGCGTTGGCAAGAATTTATAGCCTAAAGACAGAAAAGGTGATTGATCTTGGAACAGGAGCAGGATTTCCGGGTATTCCCTTGAAAATCATATATCCGGAAATTGAACTAACCTTATTCGATTCACTGAAGAAAAGGCTAAATTTTCTGGATGAGGTTATAAAAAAGCTTAATTTACAGAAAGTGAGCACCCTGCATGGAAGAGCGGAGGATTATGGAAGGGATATAAAATACAGGGAAAAGTATGACATATGCATATCAAGAGCTGTGGCCAGGCTGCCGGTTTTACTTGAATTATGCATTCCTTTCGTAAAAAAGGGTGGATATTTTATATCATATAAATCAGGAAACATCGATGAGGAAATTAATGCTTCCCGGAATGCGTTAAATAAGCTTAAAACAGAAATCAGCACAAAGGATACCTTTATATTGCCGGGTACGGATATGCAAAGGACCCTTCTCTTGCTGAAAAAGCTGGATAACACTCCGAAGGAATATCCGAGAAGTCCGGAAAAAATTAAAAAAAGTCCCTTATAAATAAAAACACTAATATGATTCTTAGCTGAATGATAATGTCAGAAAGGAGGACTTAAGCATCTTTTGTGCTTAGGTCCTTTTTCGCATAAATTATAAGCATTTCAATACTTAAGAATTGTACTTCAGATGATCTGGATATAAAAGAAAAATACAGAAAACATGCTGGACAAATCATGAATAAGCAGAACGGTAAAGCAGGAGAGAATAAGAAAAATGTTTTTGATATTTTTTAATAAAAAAGATCGAAAAATAGACAGAAGGATATATTTTAATATATAATATAGCCCTATATGATTTGTAAACATAGGAGATAATTTAATTTTCATAAATCAATTAAGTAAGGGGAAATGAAGAAATGTATATACAGGGAAAAATTTTAAAGCCGGGGGACGAGCTTAAGGAAGCTATTGATATAAGAAAAAAGGTATTTGTTGAAGAATACGGAATTGCTTATGATAAAGAGTTTGATGATCTTGATATGCTTGCAATACACGCTGTTGCCTATGAAAGTGAGGATGCTTCTGAAAAAGGTAAAAGAGGGAATGGAAAAATTGCGGTAGCAACTGGAAGGATTGTTTTTGATGGTGAGAATTGCAAAATAGATAAAATTGCCGTATTGAAGGAATACCGAAATAAAAAGTATGGTGATTTTATTGTGAGATTGCTGCTAAATAAAGCCTTTATGTCAGGCATAGATGAGGTAAATGTTGATGCCTTTGTATCCAGTGAAGGATTCTTTAAAAAATTAGGCTTTGAAAAAGTAAGCGAAGAGTTTTCAGAAAATGGCATAAAAATGTATAAAATGACAATTAATAGCAAAAAGTTACTGAAAAATTGTAGGAAAATTTAATAAATTATTTGTCATATTATTAGGAATTTAGACCAATTTATTCAAAAAATACTTTAAAAACTGTCAAATGTATTATATGATAATACTATTAAGGGGCCGATATTTTTCTGTTCTTATTTAGCAGGTTGAAAGGATGAAAAGCAATGTATGACAATATGAATTCTGATGGTAAGCAGATTGAAATAGGTGAGGTGGATGATAATTCAAATATAGTCTTAAGTGAAATGATTCAAGACTTTGAAGAGAAGCTTTATGCAGTAAGAATTCAGTTAAAATCATATATAAATCAGCTGGAAATTAAAGAACAGGAAAAATTCAAAAAGGAACAGGCAAAAGACAATCGGAACCTATTTTCACCTATATATTCAGAAGATAAAGAGGAAGATAATGAAATTGAAAATCTGAAAATAGAAATAAGCAAGCTAAGACAGCAAGAGGATTATATAGGAAAAAGAATATATGCCCTAAATTATGCAATTCAGTGTATAAACAGATACTCAGACAGCATTAAGAATATTGAGGAAAAAGGCAGAAGAAGGATAAATGATCAGGGGCTCAGTATATTGGAGGCTCAGGAGATTGAAAGGCAAAGAATAGCAAGGGATTTGCATGATACTACAGTTCAAAACCTTACAAGTATGGTACATAAGGCAGAGCTTTGTATAAAGCTGATAGATATTGATACGATACGGGCAAAGCTTGAGTTACATACCATGTCAAACACTTTAAAGTCTGTAATTAATGACATGAGAGGGATTATATATAATCTCAAGCCTATGACAATTGAGGATCTGGGTCTTACGGTTACTGTACAAAGATATGCAAACAAATTGATGGATCTTAATAATATTGATATTTTTGTTGAGGCAAATGAGGAACCTGAGGAAATATTGCAGGTTATTAAAGTGACAGTATTTCGTGTAATCCAGGAAGCATGCACCAATATATTGAAGCATGCAAATGCAAGTGTGATAGATATAAAGATTCTGTATGAAGAAGATTATTTAAGGATTACCGTAAAGGATAACGGAAAAGGATTTAATTCAGATATATTTCTATTAAACAATTCTGAACAGACCTCAAGCTTTGGATTATCTATAATGAGGGAAAGGATATCATTATTGTCAGGATCCTTGGAAATACAGTCAGAGAAGGGAAAAGGGACAACAATTATCATAAATGTTCCATTAACAAAACAAGAGGAGGAAAAGAATGAGTAAACCTATTAGAGTAATGATTGCGGATGATCATTCTATGGTAAGAGAGGGAATTAAGCAACTGCTGGAATTAGAGGGTGATATAACAGTAGTTGCAGAAGCCAGTAATGGAAAAGAATGTATAGAGCAGTTGGACGAGGAGCAAACAGACGTTCTGCTGCTGGATATCAATATGCCTAATATGAATGGGCTGCAGGTTCTGCAATGCTTGAGAGAAAATAATAGGAAAGTAAAGGTTCTTATTTTAACGATACATAATGAGGTTGAGTATCTGGTAAGAGCCGTTGAAATAGGTGTAGATGGCTATGTTTTAAAGGATTCCAATTCATCGGTATTGAAGAAAGCTATAAACACTGTTTATAATGGCGAATCCTTTATAGAGCCTGAGCTGGCACCTCTGTTGAAGATGAAATTAGAGGAAAAGAGTACAGCCGGAAAAGGAGTTATAGATTCGTTAACAAAGAGAGAAATTGAAGTTTTAAAATTACTGGCAGAAGGACTCTTTAATAAGGAAATAGCCTTTACCCTGGCAATAAGTGAAAAAACAGTTAAAAATCATGTGTCCAACATATTCAAGAAAATAAATGTGTCTGACAGAACACAAGCTGCAGTTTTTGCAATAAGAAATAACTTGATTGATATATTATAATTTAAATAATATGAAGAAAAAGCGGAAGCATTTACGGGGATAATTTGGATAATATATTTTACTGTCATAAAATCAGACTAAATAAAGGATAAAACATTAATAATTATAAATAACTATAATCTAATGACTAAAGACATTTAATAAATATATAATGCTTATGGGATCGAATTCTAAAGGAGAATGTTTCACGTGAAACATTCTCCTTGAACTATATATAACATTAAGGGTATTATTCTCTTTTAAATTAATGTATCTATAAATGTGATAATTTTAAAGAACGAAAAACTGTATTTATATTTTACATGATAAAAAAAACCAAGTTTAAAGAGAGACATGGAATAAAAAGAAGTTGAATTATTCAGAGTAAGAGAATTACAATAATTTTATATATATTATATATATAGAGATTATATTAATCATAATTTCATAACAGCTCAAATCAAGTTCTATTATTTAAGTTTCACAGTCAAAGCCTGACAAAAAATATTTTATCTATAGATATATAATTTATTTAATGATATAATTAGCCGTGTAAATTATAAATAAAGAATTATTCAAAAGAAGATATTTACTTTACCCTGGAGGGATGAATTTATGTCAAGAGTTATAGCGATAGCAAACCAAAAAGGTGGTGTAGGAAAAACCACAACAGCCATTAATCTATCCGCATGTTTGGCAGAAATGAAGAAAAAAGTACTTACTGTAGATATAGATCCACAGGGTAATACTACAAGTGGGCTTGGAGTAGACAAAAACAAGCTAAATACAACAATATATCAAATGATAATAGGTGATTGCAGCCTTGAAGAGTGCAGAATTAAGACAAAAATAAAGAACCTGGATTTGCTGCCATCGAATGTTAATCTGGCCGGAGCTGAAATTGAACTGATAGGTATTGATGGAAGAGAATTTATTCTAAAAAAACATGTGAATAGGATAAGGGACGAATATGATTTTATTATAATAGATTGCCCTCCTTCACTGAATATTTTGACTGTAAATGCTATGACTACTGCTGATTCCGTACTGGTACCTATTCAATGTGAGTATTATGCATTGGAAGGGCTTGCTCAGCTGATACATACCATTAATCTTGTAAAGCAAAGACTAAATCCCTCTCTGATTATAGAAGGTGTTGTCTTTACCATGTATGATGCAAGAACAAATCTGTCATTACAGGTAGTAGAGAATGTAAAAGGACATCTTAAGCAAAATATATATAAAACAATAATACCCAGAAATGTCAGACTGGCAGAGGCTCCGAGTCATGGAATTCCAATAAATTTATATGATCCCAAATCGGCCGGAGCAGAAGGATACCGCCAATTGGCTCAAGAGGTTATTGAAAATGACGAAGCGGAAACCTTCAATAAAATTACTCCTAAAGAGATTAAATATCGAAAAAAATAATAAAACCTGATTAATCAAATTCAATATAGCAATAAAAAAGTAAATATCTGAACATAAGATAAAAATCGATTTTACTTTTCTTTTCAGAATCAAGTCGATGAAGAAATTAAAAGCTAATCATTATAACAGACTGCCTTTACTGGTAATAAGACATTATGGAAAATGATATATAGAATTTAAGGAGGATAACATGGCAGTAAGAAAGGGTTTGGGTAAGGGATTAGATATAATGATTCCCGAGCAAATAAACAGTAATGCAGACGAGGTGAAGGATGTTTCACGTGAAACACTAATTAAAATAAATGAAATAGAACCCAACAGAAATCAGCCCAGAAAAAAATTCGATGAGGAGTCGTTGCAGGAATTGGCTGATTCAATCAGGAAGCATGGTATTATTCAGCCGTTGATATTGCAGAAAAAGGGTAAATTTTATGAAATTATTGCTGGTGAACGAAGATGGCGGGCTGCCAGGCTGGCGGGACTGAAGGAAGTACCTGCAATAATCAAGGATTATAGTCCCCAGCAAGCTGTTGAAATTGCTCTGATTGAAAATTTGCAAAGGGAAGATCTGAATCCAATCGAAGAAGCTCAGACATATCAACGACTAATTCAGGAGTTTAATCTAAAACAGGAAGAAGTTGCAGAAAGGGTGTCAAAAAGCAGGGTCGCCATAACTAATTCGATGAGACTCCTTAAGCTGGATGAAAGAGTTCAGCAAATGCTGATTGAGAGTCTCCTGTCCGGTGGCCACGGTCGAGCTTTATTGGCTATTGAAAATAAAGAAAAGCAATATGAGCTGGCTTGTAAGATTGTCGATGAAAAGCTGAGCGTCCGTGAAACAGAAAAGCTTGTCAAGAAGCTTCTGACAGAAAAGCCGGTAGGTAAAAGGATTATTTCAGATGATAAAGAAGCATTAATCTACAGGGATATAGAAAACAGGATCAGAAATATTATTGGATCAAAGGTGTCGATACATAAAAAGAAAAATAAAGGAACAATAGAAATTGAATTTTACTCGAATGATGAGCTGGAAAGAATAATAGAGCTTTTTGATGTAATACAGTCGGGAACATAAAAAGTCAGGAGCAAAAAAGTAAAAAATATAAGTAAAAGCACAAGACAATATTGTAAAAGCATAAGACAGTTTATTCTTGGAGGTTACCAATGAACAGCTTAAACAATCTGATAAAAGAGAATGCAGGCATTTTTGCTATAGGAGTATTGACACTTATTTTTCTTCTTTTGGTATTCACAATTCTTTTACTCGTATCCCACAGAAGGCTTTCGAAGCTATATAAGAAATTTATGGCAGGCGAGAACGGGAAAAGTCTTGAAAGTAAATTTATAAGTCGTTTTTCTGATTTGGACATGCTAAAGGCGGAATCAAACAGACTTTCCAAGGAACTGGACAAGGTTAAGGAAAATCTGCTTACATGCTATCAAAAGGTTGGTGTTGTAAAATATGATGCCTTCTGGGAAATGGGAGGTAAGCTTAGCTTTGTTCTGGTGCTTCTTGATAAAGAAAATAACGGATTTATGATAAATTCGGTACATAGCAGTCGGGAAGGCTGTTATACATATCTGAAGGAAATAATTAAGGGAGAATCCTTTATCGAATTGTCAACGGAAGAAAAAAGCGCTTTGGAGCAGGCAATAAACAGTGGTAACTATTTAGGATAAGTTAATAAATTTATAATAATAAGAGATATATTATATTAAGAAAACAGGAGGTAGCCGATTAATCAGCCACCTCCTGTTTTTCTGGAGCGCTCGGGGGCGCACTTTTCTACAGGAAGTCTTTGAGATTTTCCCATAGAATATGCTTAGAGAAGGAGTACAAAAGCGGGTATTAGTCTTTATATTGTATATTTCTGACTATTAATTTGGCAATTTGCAGTCCCTGCCGTAGTAAGCCTTCAGATATAATTCTTCAAGCTCAGATACTAATGGTAATCTGGGATTTGCTGTTGTGCATTGATCCCCGAAGGCGAGATCCGCAAGAATATGAACCTTGGAAAGGAAATCCTGTTCATCTATTCCGTATTCCTTTAAGGTTGCAGGAATATTCAGATGTCTGTTCAGCTCTTCAACCTCACGAGCCAACATTTCTACGGCCTCTGCCTTGCTTGTCGGGTTTTTGCCCAGCTTCTTCATCAGCTCGAAGATCTTGTCAGCAACAATATAGCTCTCGTACTTCGGGAAGGATGTAAATTTAGTGGGGCATTCTACTCCGTTATATCTGATCACATGAGGAAGGAGTATTGCGTTTGCACAACCATGAGGTATATGGTATTCGCCTCCCAGCTTATGGGCAAGGGAATGGTTTATTCCAAGAAAAGCATTGGTAAAGGCCATTCCGGCTATGGTTGATGCATTATGCATTTTTTCACGAGCAATAGGATTATTAGCGCCTTCGTCATAGGAAACCATTAGGTATCTGAAGACAAGATCTATTGCATGAATCGCCAAAGCATCGGTAAAATCTGATGCCAGAACAGATACATAGGCCTCTATGGCATGGGTCAGCACATCCATTCCGGTCCAGGCAGTAGCATTTTTAGGAACAGTCATTACAAATTCCGGATCAATAATAGCCACATCAGGGGTCAATTCATAGTCAGCTAAAGGATATTTCTTATTTTCCTTTTTATCAGAAATAACAGCAAAGGAGGTTACCTCAGATCCTGTTCCACTGGTTGTGGGAATGGCAACAAACTTAGCCTTTTCTCCAAGTGTAGGGAACTTATAGGTACGCTTTCTGATATCCAGGAATTTAAGGCTCATATTCTTAAAGTCTGCATCCGGATCCTCATAGAAGAGCCACATTCCCTTGGCTGCATCTATGGCAGAGCCTCCGCCCAGGGCAATTATTACATCAGGCTTAAATTTGTTGATTTCCTCTACACCCTTTAATACTGTATCAAGGCTGGGATCGGGTTCAACCTGATCGAAAATTTCGCAGTGTACATAGTCAGGACGTTTTCTCAGGTAATAAAGTACCTTGTCTACATAGCCCAGCTCTCTCATGGCGGGATCTGTTACTATAAAGGCTTTGCTTATACCGGGCATTTTTGACAGGTATGATGTTGAGCCGGCTTCAAAATAAATCTTGCCGGGTACCTTGAACCACTGCATATTAACTCTCCTTTTAGCAACCCTCTTATAATTTATTAAATCTATGGCAGATACATTGTTTGTTGTGGAATTGCCACCATAGGTACCGCAACCAAGTGTAAGTGAAGGCATATTGGTATTGTAAAGATCACCAATGGCACCATGAGTTGCCGGTGAATTTACAAGGATACGTCCTGTTTTCATTCTGGCGGAGAAGGCCTTGATTACATCATCAGATGAGGAATGTATTACTGATGAATGCCCCAGACCGCCAAGAAAAATCATTTTTTCACACAGCTCAAAGCCATGCTCAAGGTTTTTGGCCTTTAGTACTGCCAGAACAGGTGACAGCTTTTCCTTGGATAATGGATATTCAGGGCCAACTCCTTCCAGCTCGGTGCAAAGGATTTTGGTATCGGAAGGGATGCTTATTCCGGCCATGGCTGCAATTTTAACAGGTGACTGACCAACTATTGCGGGATTTACACTGCCCTTTTCAGGATTAATCACTACTGTCTCCAGCTGCTTTATCTCTTCCTTGCTGGCAAAATAGCAGCCTGCCTTTTTCATAAGCTCTATTACTTCATCATATACAGGTGCTTCTATGACTACTGCCTGCTCTGATGCGCAGATCATACCGTTATCAAAGGACTTGGACATGATAAGATCAGTAACCGCCCGTTTTAAATTAGCAGTTTTTTCAATAAAGCAGGGTACATTGCCTGGACCAACGCCCAAAGCGGGTTTACCGCATGAGTATGCCTGCTTTACCATGCCTGCTCCGCCGGTTGCCAGGATCAGGGAAACATTGGGATGATTCATAAGCTCTCTGGTGGCTTCTATGGAAGGGTATTCTACCCACTGGATGCAATTCTTTGGAGCACCGGCCTTTATAGCAGCCTCATAAAGGGTCTTTGCCGCTTCCTTCGAGCACTGCTGTGCACTGGGATGAAAGCCAAATATGATGGGATTTCTGGTTTTTATGCATATCAGACATTTAAACATGGTAGTGGAAGTAGGATTGGTAACAGGTGTAACACCGGCTACTACTCCTACAGGTTCTGCTACAATCATATAATCTTCTTCTTCGTTATCTTCAACGATTCCGACGGTTTTGTCATATTTTATGGAATGCCATATATACTCGGTGGCAAATATATTCTTGGTGATCTTATCTTCATATATGCCCCTGCCGGTCTCCTCAACAGCCATCTTGGCAAGAATCTGCTGCTTGACCAGACCGGCTAAAGCCATTTCATGAACAATATTGTCAATAGTTGCTTGATCTAATTTCTGGAACTCGTTTAATGCCTTTAGTGCATTTTTAACTAATGCATCAACATGTTCCCTGGGATTAGGAGTTTGAGTTGTAATCTTCATATTTCGACCTCCTTCTATGTTAATAATTTAACATACCTTGACTATAACAGACCGGTTTTTATTTGTAAATAGAAATTGTTAAAAAAATAACAATAAATTTTCAAAGAATTATTGCTAAAAAATATAAAAAATGTACAATAGCAATAAGGTTTGCTTTAATAACTGCTTTAACTTGCATAAAAAGGAGGATAATCCAATAAATTTTTTGTTGATTTTACAAGGCATATGCATCTAATTAATCATGGATTATTACTTGCATCCGTGTTAAGATCAAATAATAATATACTACCCGTATTTTGATTTTAGGGGGAGATCGTTGATGCGAATAATCTCGTTGGATTCTGTAACAGGCAAGGAACGATTGGCTAAGGATCTGATAGGCAAATCGGAATCGGTGCTTATTACGGCAGGTTCTGTAATTAAGAAGGAGTATGTTGAAAGGCTGAAGGAGCTAGATATTCAGTATATTTATGTAGAGGACGATATAGGTGAAGGTATAGATCTGTCCGACAGTCTTGAGCTGCAGATAAAAGAACAATGTCAGCAAACTGTCAGAGAGATCCTACAGAAGTATGCTTATCAAAATTCAGCCGATTTGGAAAAAATCAAACTTGTTGCCGAAGAGATTATTCAGGAAATTATGCTTGAACCGGAGGTTATATATAATCTTGCATGTGTCAGAGAAAAAAGTGAGAGCACCTATTCCCACTCCCTGAATGTGTGCGCTTTATCTGTGATTATAGCCTATAAGCTGCGTCTGAAGCGGGAAAAGATAAAGGATATAGCAATCGGTTGTCTGCTTCATGATATAGGCTTTATATATGTACCCTTTGATTGGCAGGATCTTAAACTAGATACCTGTTCGGAAAAGGAAGCAAAAGAAATTAAAATGCACACAATACACGGATATGCATCTGTTGAGAAGCTGAAATGGCTTTCAAAGACCTCAAAGGAAATAATCTTAAACCATCATGAAAGGCTCGACGGCTCAGGCTACCCGTTTCGCCTGGAGGGAAGTAAAATCCGGATTGGCAGTAAGATTGCAGGGATCTGTGATGAGTTTGACAGCCGTGTATATGGAAATTTGACAAAGAAAATAAAGGTCCATGAAGCAATTGACTACATAGTAAGTCAGGCAGGGGTTTTATTTGACTTTAATATAGTTAAAGCATTTATAGATTCAGTTGCCGCATATCCCACAGGATCAATTGTTTTAACCAATGAGGGGGAAATGGCTATTGTCCTGAGACAAAATCCAAAATGTCCTACCAGGCCGGTTATTCGCATCCTTAAGGACAGCAATGGTAATACTCCGGAGGTATGGATCGAGAGGGATCTGACAAAGGAGCTGACACTGTTTATAGTCGACACAATTGCCAACTGAAAGACATAATTTTACCTTGATTGTATACTTGCCATAGAATATAAAATATGATATAAATAATTAATATCTTTTAAGTTACATTAATTATGGCAGACTTACGTAAAATATAGAAAGTCGGCTTTATGATTGGAAGTGATGATATGCACAGCTATTTGAGGGCAATTGGATTTAGTGAGGTTAATAATAGACAGGAGCTTAACAAGCTGATCGAAAAAATTATAGAACAACCAGCCAGGGTTCGTTCAGTAAAGCGTGACAATAACGGCAGCTTTACTGAAATTTCAATGGAATTTTCAGAAGGTATAGGGCTTGCTCTGAGGGGAGAAACCGATGAGATGGGCAATTTTCATATGGAGCATTATTATCCCTATATTTATGGACATATAATAAGCTCAAGGGAAGAGGTAAGCATCAACAAGCGGGTGGACAATGAGGCATATACCGGTATGTGTGATGATTACAGATTGGGTGTATCGCTGATCTTTTATCTTCAGAATGTAATAGAGTACCTGGAGAAAAAAAATCAGAATATGCCGATGGGAACTCCTTTTCCCATATCTCTTGCAGCCTTGTCGCTGGAGGGAAAGATCCTGCTTCCTATTGAAATGAGTGAGGTGCAGGTCCGCAACATCAGCGCTGAAATAAAGAAAAGAAATAATCTTATAGCTGAAGCCAAAAAGGGCAATCAGGAAGCAATAGACAGTCTTACGATTGACGATTTGGACACCTACGCCATGATTTCAAGAAGGGCAAAAAAGGAGGATATATATTCTATCGTTGACACAACCTTCATACCCTTTGGTTCCGAATCGGACAATTACAGTATTATTGCATCTATTGCTGAAGTTAATCTGCTCCAGAACAGGATGACAGGGGAAGAGATGTATGATATGCAGCTGATTTGCAATGATCTTAGCTTCCGCCTGTGTATAAATAAAAAGGATCTTCTGGGTGAACCGATGGTTGGCAGAAGATTTAAGGGCAATATATGGATGCAGGGAAGTGTCCTTTTTTCCGAACAGATAAAGGATACGGCCATTTAAGCTAAAATTTAAATAGTGCACTACAAAGACGGATGGCTTAATGGGCAAGAGCTGCCCGAACATTACAATGGGATTGGAATTTGCTTAAACTGTTGTAATTAGGATATTGACTAATTCGAATGGAAATAGTAGAATATCTATGTTGTCTGTGTTTGTAGCTCAGCAGGATAGAGCGTCCGCCTCCTAAGCGGAAGGTCGTGGGTTCGAATCCCGCCAGACACGCTTAAAAGAAAACCTCAAGGCCTTTAACTGGCTTTGAGGTTTTGCTAATTACAAGAAATCAAAGATATCATCGTCTGAGCGTCTTTTTCTGTGTCTTCTTTTTTTATAGAAGGCATTTCTGCGTTTAAGTCTTGGAAGCTCAACCAGTACAAAATATAATATAATGGCAAAAACCAGTATACCGACTATGGCCCCGATAATAACAGGCTTTAGACTTTCCTTTTCCTCCACAGGAGGGGTCTGTGTCTGAACCGGCCCGGGAGTAGGCTCATTTTTCTCAGAGGAAGCTCTTACCAGATTCGGGCTGTCATCCTGACGATATATGATATCGGCTCCCCCTACATATCTGCCCTTATAGGTATAAGTAATCTGGCCAATTACTATATCATCTGCAGGATCTGAGCCGGAGGCTGTATATTCCTTATCTATTTTTACCGCATCTGAATAAAATACGATATCCTTTTTTGCATCATCCAGAGAAGCATTGTTGGGGAGTACCAAAAAGCCGTTTTTGTTGGTATAAACCGGCCTGTCATTTTGGCTCAGGAGGGCGTTGTATTTTGTAAAAAAGGGCGATTCACTTATCGATGATGAAGGCTTCTCCAAATCAGCTATGGGATATATGGAAAAATTGTTATAGCCGAAGTCCAGCAGCTTCTTGGTGTCGGTATATTGATGCTCGCTGGTGTCATCTCTCATTACAACGCAAATAAGCTCCAAATCCCCTCTTTTGGCCACCGTAGCAAGGGTAAATTTTGCCTTGGTGGTGTAGCCGGTCTTTCCACCTATGCAGCCGTCATAGACATAATCCTGCTTAAGAATGAATTTATGATGATTTCTTAAAGGCCTGGCCTCATTTTTTAAATTGGTGGGAGGAATCTGATAGGTCCTTGTGGCAAAAATTTTGCGGAAGGTTTCATTTTTCATGGCCTCTCTGGTTATAAGAGCCATATCATAGGGGCTGGTGTAGTGGTTTTCATCAGGCAGGCCATGGGGGTTGGTGAAGTTGGTATTCCTGCAGCCGATTTCTCTGGCGCGCTCATTCATCATTTCAGCAAATTTCTCAACGGTTCCGCCGACATGCTCGGCAAGAGCATAGGAAACCTCATTTGCCGACATCAGCAGCACAGCATAAAGCGCCTGCTGGACGGTAAGCTGTTCTCCAACCTCTATACCGACACGGCTGCTGGTCAGCTCAACATTATAATAGGCATCCCTGGACAGGGTCACTATTTCGCCCAGATTGGCATTTTCAATAGTCAGAAGTGCCGTCATAATTTTAGTTATGCTGGCGGGATAATAGGTCTGATGAATATTCTTCTCATATAAAATCAAGCCGGTGGAGGCTTCCATTACTATTGCACCTTCTGCAAATACTGAAGGACCGGTCGGCCAGTCTGAATTGTCAGTAACGCTGCCAGCATAGGCTTTATCTATATTTATAAATTGCGAAAGTATTATACTAAAAGCAATTAAAAGTGAAAATAATCGTTTCTTCATTATAAACATACCTTTCAGTAAATTATAAATCCATCAACAAGTATGAGTATTATCCAAAATATCGATTGATAACTTATAAAGCAAAAATATCTTAAATATACCGGTGCTCTGCATTTTAAAATTATACTATAGGAAGATAATAATGTAAAGTAAAGCAGCTGCTGCAATACTTGTAATACTTGTATTTAAATTAACCGTTCTTCTTAATATGTATGAAAAAGCTTTTCTTTACAGGACATTTGAAGTATACTAGACAGGAAAGCTTTCAGCCTTTCGGCCGGCTGCTGCATAAATGCCGGTTCGAACACATTTGCTTTTGCATATGCTTAAAATTAACGGAAAGGAGTGCACATCATTATGAGGCTAAGAAACATAAAAGGCTCCAGGGAGGCTGTGGCGGCAAATGAGTTTGTAATCCATAATCCGGAGGAATATAAGGGTAAATGGCATACCCTCTTTCAGAACAATAATCCCATACATATTGAAATTGGTACGGGAAAGGGCAAGTTCATAATTCAAATGGCGCAGCAAAATCCGGATATTAACTATATTGGAATAGAAAAATATTCAAGTGTTCTGTTTCGGGCACTGGAAAAGAGGCAGGAGATGGAGCTGAGCAATCTATACTTTATCCGCTTTGATGCGGTTTATATTACCGATATATTTGCGCCGGACGAGGTGGACAGGATATATCTTAACTTCAGCGATCCATGGCCAAAGGACAGGCATGCAAAGCGCCGCCTGACCTCCAGGGAATTCCTTAAAAGATATGATCAGTTTCTGAAAAGGGATGGAGAGGTTATATTTAAAACAGATAACAGGCCTTTATTTGATTTTTCTATAGAGGAGGCCAAGCTGGCAGGATGGGAGCTTAAGGAGCTGACATATGATCTTCACAACAGCGAATATCTGGCCGGCAATGTTATGACCGAATATGAAGAAAAATTCGTGGCCGAGGGTGTGCCTATCAACAGGTTTATAGCCTATAGGAAATAGTATTTAAAATGCAGTCAGGTACTAAATTTGCTCTCTCAACATAAAATATAAAAAACAGGGTTAAGAGGCAGCTGCATGAAAAGGAACTGGAAAAGCAAGATATCAAAGCTAACAGGGAATATGCGAAAGCTTGACAGAAAGATATTGCAGCTTAAGGCATCCTGGGATGAGGTTGAGGATATTCTGAATAAATCAGTAAAGAAAAAAAAGAAGAAATAATGCGGCGAAAAATCAATGAAAAATTTCCGGTTATGTGCTATTATGTAATTACATTATATGCTTCACATAATATAATTATTAGTTGAAATAATAAACAGTAGGATGAAGTCTGGCTGAGGCAATGGACCCGGCTCAGGGAAATGGAGGAATAATAATGGCACTGCATTTTACGGATGAAAATTTTCAGAGGGAGGTTCTGGAGTCGGACATCCCTGTAATGGTAGATTTTTATGCAGACTGGTGCGGACCCTGTAAAATGATTGCTCCGATTATAGAGGAGCTTGCCAAAGAATATGAAGGTAAAATAAAAATAGGCAAGCTCAATGTTGATGAAGAGCTTAAAACAACAGAGAAGTATCGCGTCATGTCAATCCCCACTCTTATATTCTTTAAGAATGGCGCAGCTGTTGAAACAATGGTCGGAGCTGCACCCAAAAAGGCCTTACAGGAGAAGCTTGAAGGCTTGATTGGGTAAACCGTCCGCTATTGGTTGTCGCAGGCAGGAAAACCCATATATTAGAGGGTTTTCCTGCCTGAAAAAATAAAATGATGATTTTTTTAAAAAAAATCAAAAAAATGCTTGCAATTTGTCCGAGCATTAGATATAATAACTTTTGCGTTCGGTAATAAGCGATGCATGCACCTCTAGCTCAGTTGGTAGAGCACCTGACTCTTAATCAGGGTGTCCAGGGTTCGAGCCCCTGGAGGTGCATTTGTGAAAGTATCGATTTTGCAGACTTTGAGCTGCGGGGTCGGTGCTTTTTTTGTTCAGATAGGCAAGGTCTGTTAACTTGAAATATATCCTCTATTTTTTTGAAGATAAGTATTGTTTACACTTCTAGCTGCATTTACAATCTTTGCACTAGATGAAAATAATCATTCTTTTCGAAATATAAAGACCCATCATTTTTTTATAATATTGCCATTATTCTTCGGGCAATTATTCAGTATATTCAAACAATAGTTAATGCATTTGACCGATACAAAATAGTCGGATGGAACGAAGATATATTAAAGTATTTTTATCGTATATAATCAATACTTTTTGGCAAGCATAATACAAAATGAATTTTTCAAACCTAATTTTACTCAGTAAGGGATGTTGCCTATGGAAAATGAAAAGAACGAAAAAAAGAAGAAGCATAAATGTCCCGTCTGTGACAGGAACGAGCTTACTATGCGGTATGAGGCCAGCTATGTTTATTCCTATGTTATTGATAATGATGCTCCGGGGCGGATGAATACGGATGAATTCCTTTCTTATCTGTATGATAAAAGGGAGCTGAAGGAATCCCGGACATATATCGAATGCAACATTTGCGGTACACAATACCCCCCTGAATTGCTTGAAAAGTTTCTTGTAGCTGATGAAGAAAGGATTAAGGAAAGAGCTTTACATTAAGGCTCTTTTTTTATGTGGGCGTGTGTCCGGCAAAGCCGGACCACGCTGCACTCTCCAGAAATGCCGGTTCCACTAGATTTTACAAATATTTATTCGGAAATCTTGTGTTTACTGTGCAAATAGTATATATTTATATTAAAATAATATGGTCGTTTTTGCAATTCTGAAGCACTTATGATGCGGAAGTGGAGGAATAGTGTTGATCGCTAATAACAGGAAGACTATTGGTGTGTTTATAACACATGTTAATCAGCCCTTTCAGGATGCTTTCAGCAGAGGTATTATTACGAAAGCCAGAGAGCTTGATTATAACGTGATTTTCTTCTGCAGTTTTGGCGGATATGGGATTAAGCCTTATGAGATGGGAGAGCTTAATATGACGGAGCTCCCTTGCTATGAGGAGTTGGACGGAATAATAATTACACCTGATGTAATGAATATTAAGGAATTGTTTGAGTCTTACAGAAACAAGATAAAGAAGCACTGTAAATGTCCTGTAGTAAGCATCAGGAAGGAGCTGGAGGGCTACTATAATGTAATAGTAGATAATAATATTATTATGGACGACATTGTCCGTCACTTCATTGAGGTGCATGGCTTTGACAAAATTAATTTTTTGTCAGGTCCCCTGGGTACACCTGATTCTGACGGAAGGCTCAACTCCTACAGAAGAATTTTGGCAGAATACAATATTCCTTTGGATGAACGGCGCATTTATTATGGTAATTTTTGGAAAGACTGTGGCTATGCTGCAGTAGATTATTGGCTTAATACCCTGGACGAATTGCCCCAGGCAATAATATGCGCCAACGACTTTATGGCCTTTAGCGTATGCAAGGCTCTTGCTGAAAGGGGAATTAAGGTTCCTGAGCAGGTAGCTGTATCGGGCTGTGATGACATTAATGATGCTTCAGAATTTAATCCGGCTTTAACAACAGTCAGGATTCCTTATTTTGATATGGGAATGGAGGCTGTAGCCATAATTGACAAGCATAACAAGGGTATTAGGCTGCCCAGATATTCGGTTATGGATGCAGAGACAGTATTTCGTGCCTCATGCGGATGCAAAAACAGCCAGGCATCAGAGGCTCAGAGGCTGCGCAATCATATAATTGAAAGGGAGGAGCTGCAGGACGAGATTATTATTAATGCATTTATGTCGGCAGATTTTACCGGTCTTGCAACGACGGATGAATTATTTGATTCCGTATGGAAATACATATATCTGAATAAAAATGTTTCCCGTTTCTTTCTGTGTCTTTTTGATAATTGGGATCTGTACCATAACGGATATGAGAATGAGGCCTATTATGGCAGCGATGAGCTTACGATGGAGATTGGAATAAAGGATGATGAGCGCTTTTCCAAGATCAGATTTTCCAAAAGAGATATCATACCGCCCGTATTTTCAGAGGACGAGCCGGTTTACTATTACATTTCCCTGCTTCATCATCAGGGCCACTGCTTCGGCTATGTAGGTATCAGCTTTTCGAAGGTACAGACCTATATGAGAACCTATCAGGCCTGGCTGATTAATTTGAGCAATGCTCTTGAAAATATTCGCATTCATGGTGAGCTTAACCGCCTGGTTTACAGGCTGGAGGACATGTCTATAAGAGATGATCTTACAGAAATATACAATCGAAGGGTTATTGGCAGTCTGGGCAGGAAGTATCTGAAGCATTGCTTTGAGGAGCAAACTCAGCTTATGGTCTTTACGGTGGACATGGACAAGCTTAAATATATCAACGACAATTTCGGCCATTCATGCGGAGATGCTGCAATAAAAGCTGTGGCAAACGCCCTGCAGAAGGCTGCGGATGATGATGAGCTCTGCATCAGGCTGGGTGGAGATGAATTCATGGCTATCGGAATTGACTATGACGAAGAAAAGCTAAATAAATTTATTGATAAGTTTATAGCTGATATTGACAGATTTAATCTGCTTAATCAATATGAATTCAATATATACGTAAGCTATGGATATAAGCTGGCAATTCCCCAGGAGGATTCAACAATTGAGAGCTTTCTTGTTGAAGCCGATCAGCTTATGTATCAGCAGAAAAAAGAAAAGGAAGCCAAAAGATTAAAGACTAATTGGGTAGGTTAATTGAAGTGGACAGATTATATGATAAATTGGTATCATATGCCGGGAAGGATTTTTACCCGATGCATATGCCCGGGCATAAGCGCAACCCCGACCTTATGAAAATGCCGGATCCGTATTTGCTGGATATAACTGAAATTGATGGCTTTGACAATCTGCATCAGCCGGAAGGCATCCTTGAGGATTTATCCTGCAGGATAAGCAGGCTGTTTGGCTCCGGAAGCGCCTTTCCGCTGGTAAATGGAAGTACGGCAGGTATTATGGCTGCGATTAGCGCCGCCACCTGCAGGGGAGATAAGGTGCTGGTAGCCAGAAACGCCCATAAATCCGTTTATAATGCTATTATGCTTATGGGGCTTAAACCGGTCTATTATTATCCCCAATTAATTGACGGCAGTTCAATTTTCGGTGGAATTTCCGTGGCTGAAATCGAAGAGCTGTTGATAAATAACCCGGGGATCAAGGCTGTTATAATAACTTCGCCAACCTATGAGGGGATTGCATCAGATGTTAAAAATATAGCCGCAGCAGCACACAGGCATAAGGCGCTTTTGATAGTAGATGAGGCTCATGGAGCCCATTTTGGTTTTAGTAGCGCTTTTCCTGAAACTGCTGTAAGGCTGGGAGCGGATCTGGTAATCCAGAGCCTTCATAAGACCCTGCCATCCTTCACACAGACTGCCGTTTTGCATTCCAACTGTGATGAGCTGAACGGCAAAATCCGCAAATATCTTTCCTGTTACCAAAGCAGCAGTCCGTCATATATTTTGCTGACAGGAATTGATCGGTGCATAAGCCTGCTGGAGGAAAGGGGAGGGCAGCTGTTTGACTCCTTTTATATCAGATTAAGAGCCTTTTATGAGTCGGTATCTGATCTTGTCAGGATCAGTCTGTTGGACGATGATATTATCGGGAAGGCCTCCGTTTATGGCCGGGATCCGTCAAAGCTTGTTGTCCGTATAAATAATGCAGATTTAAACGGCCATCAGCTTCAGGATATATTGCGGAGCAGGCATTATATTGAAATGGAGATGGCTGCAATAGATTATGCCCTTGGGATTAGCACAATAGCTGACAGCGAAGAGGGCTTTTTGAGAATGGATAAGGCCCTGCATGATATAGACAATAGCTGTGCATCAGCAGATGATGGCAATAACAGAATAAGCGTAAATCTGAATGCGGTTATTAAGCCGGAGAGGCTGCTGCTTCCGTCGGAGGCGGCGGATCACAAGTCGGAGATTGTATCTATAAAGAAGGCCGTCGGAAGAGTGGCAGCCACAGCCGTAAGCTTGTTTCCTCCGGGTATCCCCTTGGTGGTGCCGGGAGAGAGGCTGGATGCTGACATGATCGATTTTATCAGTCATATGAAATATACAGGCTTTACAGTAACAGGACTGGCCGGAAGGGATTATGAAGGCATCGAAGTGCTGTTGCTTTAATAAATTACGCAGATAAATGCGGCAGATTTGGCCGTATGAGGTGATAGATTGGGAAAAATATTTATTATAATTGGAAAAAGTGCTACAGGTAAGGACACAATATATAAAATGCTGCTTAAGAACAGTCAGCTGAAGCTAAAAACCTGTGTCACATATACGACAAGGCCGATAAGAAAATCGGAAAGCAACGGAGTGGAATATTTTTTTGTTGATGAAGCCGAGCTTCGCAGGCTTCAGAGCGAGAACAAAATAATAGAGCAGCGCTCATATAATACGGTGCATGGAGTATGGCATTATTTTACCGTAAACGACGGTCAGATTAAGCTGGAGGTAGCAAATTACCTGATGCTGGGGACCCTTGAATCCTTCATGCAAATCAGAAAGTATTACGGAGAAGACAAGGTTATTCCTATTTATCTTGAGGTAGATAATGATCTCCGTCTACTGAGGGCTATAAAAAGAGAGCAGAAGCAGGAAAACCCCAACTATTCTGAGGTTTGCAGGCGATATCTGGCCGATGAAGAGGATTTCTCAGAGGAGAATCTGAAAAAAGCAGGCATAACAAAGCGCTTTAGTAATAACAACCTGAAGCAGTGTCTGAAGGAGATCGTTAAAGAGCTTAAAAATTATACTGTAAACCCATGACAACTTATGTTATACTAACTATATCTTTAACTGATAATCCATACTCGTTTATGGATAGTTTTTATGACAGGATATTTGGGAAAAACCCGACAGCTGTCAGGTCACATATGATTTTACTTATAACCGGTAAAGCATGTTCTTTCCTGGTTAAAAAGATACTTTTGCTTGTTGTTGGAGCTTCTGAAGAGAGAATTGTCAATGGGAAGTTTTAGTTGGTTGGACGGGGGAAAGAAATGGATATTAAGGTAAAAAATATACAGCAGGTTAATCAGGTAATTCAGAAGCAAGGAGTGCCTGAAGCAGACGGATCCTTTAAATTTACACTAATCTCCCGGATAGAGGAACAGGATCTGAGAGCAAGGCTTAATGCCATGATGGAGGAGATTCAGGCCCAGGGAAAAAAGATTGCAAAGCATGTAGATGTAAGGGATTTGAAGCATTACAGGGAATTGATCAGGCAATTTCTGAACGAAATTGTTTCAAGATCCCATAAATTTTCAAGAGAAAACTTTCTGGACAAAAAGGGCAGGCACAGGGTATATGCCATGATCAGACTGGTGGACAAAAACCTGGATGAGCTGGCTGCCGAGCTGATTAAGGAGGAAAAGGATCATATATTAATCCTGAGCAAGGTGGATGAAATAACCGGTCTTCTGCTGGATATCCTTTCTTAATACGGTCATGGCATGCATCAGCTTAATGCCCTCATTATACGGTTGCCATGTGAGTCATTGATAGGAGGATAGGTATGCAGGACTTCAATTATGTTATCGGCCATGGGGATATAATAGAGCATATGAAAAATGCTATACAAATGCAGAAGGTTTCCCATGCCTATATACTTCATGGAGAGGAAGGGATGGGGAAAAAGCTGCTGGCGAAAGCCTTTGCAAAGACCCTTCAATGTGAGGCCGGAGATACTGTGTCCTGCAACAGCTGCAAGTCCTGCCTGCAATCTGACAGCAATAATCATCCGGATATAATCTGGCTTGTGCATGAAAAGGCCAGTATAGGTGTAGATGATATTCGCAGCCAGATAAATGCCGATATCCGGATAAAGCCTTATAACAGCAAATATAAGATTTATATAATAGATGAAGCGGACAAGCTTACCGAACAGGCTCAAAATGCCCTGTTAAAAACGATGGAGGAACCACCGGCATATGCGATTTTGCTGCTGCTTACGGAATCTCTTGGCAAGATGCTTCCAACCATTTTATCAAGGGCTATTGTTCTTAATCTTAAACCGGTTGATAAGGAAAAAATTACCGAGTTTTTGATGGATAATTATCATGTACCCGATTATTTGGCCAAGATGGCCGCCCAGTTTTCAGGCGGCAATGTGGGCAAGGCAATTAAATATGCCTCCAGTGATGATTTCGGGAAAATGAAGGAGGATATAATCCATATTCTGAAATATATTGAAGATATGGAGCTTTATGAAGTAATATCCGGTTTAAAATCCCTCTCGGTAAGCAAGAATAATATTGAGGACTACATTGATCTAATGATTCTCTGGTACAGGGATGTGCTGGTTTTCAAGTCCACACAAAAACCGGATCTGCTTTTATACAAGGATGAATTATCCTTTATAAACAATCAGGCCAAAATATTAAGCTACGATAATATAAATAATATATTAAATGCAATGGAAAAGGCAAAAATTCGCCTAAAGGCAAATGTTAACTTCGATATTGCAATAGAATTAATGCTATTAAGTCTAAAGGAGAACAGCAATGGTTAATGTAATAGGAGTCAGATTCCGCAAAGCCGGAAAGATATATTATTTTGATCCGGCCGGTTACGATATCAAGGTTGGAGACAATGTAATAGTAGAAACCGCCAGAGGTATAGAATACGGCCATGTGGTGCTGGCACCGCGGCTGGTTGAGGAGGATAAAATAGTTCAGCCATTAAAGCCTGTTATCAGGGTGGCGACTCCGGAAGATGATGCCATAGAAAAGCGCAATAAGGAAAAGGAAAAGGAAGCCTTCAAAATATGCCTGGAAAAAATTAAAAAGCATGGGCTTGAAATGAAGCTGATAGATTCGGAATATACCTTTGATAACAACAAGGTATTGTTTTATTTTACAGCTGACGGCCGTATTGACTTCCGTGAGCTTGTCAAGGATTTGGCTAGTGTATTTAAGACCAGGATTGAGCTGCGCCAGATCGGAGTAAGGGACGAGACAAAAATAGTAGGAGGAATAGGCATATGCGGAAGACAGCTATGCTGCCATACCTATCTGTCGGAGTTTGCCCCTGTTTCAATTAAAATGGCAAAGGAGCAGAATCTGTCCTTAAACCCTACAAAGATCTCGGGTGTCTGCGGCAGACTTATGTGCTGTTTAAAAAATGAAGAGGAAGCCTATGAAGAGATTAACAGCAAGATGCCTGCAGTTGGCGATACTGTTATAACTAAGGATAATCTTAAGGGTGAGGTTCTTAGTGTAAGTGTCCTCAAGGAGCTGGTAAAGGTTATAGTCACCCTTGAAAATGATGAGAAGGAAATACGGGAATACAAGGCTGACGAATTGCAGTTCAAGCCCAGAAAGCGCAAGGATAACAAGGCTGGCAGCATAGAAGAGGATGAAGAGCTGAGAGCTCTTGAGCTTCTTGAACGGGAGGAAGGGAAATCCCTGCTGGACGATGAATAATAAGCTTGATTACGAAGGATTAATTAAGCCCGGCGAGCGTATTGATGAGCTTAACAGAAACAATTACCGTATTATACAGAATACCTCAAAATTCTGTTTCGGAATGGACGCTGTGCTGCTGACAGGCTTTGTAAAGGTGCTGCCGGGAGAGCGACTGCTGGATCTTGGAACCGGTACCGGAATAATACCGATACTTTTAGAGGCTAAAACGAAGGGAAGCCATTTTACGGGACTGGAGATTCAGGAGGATAGCGCCGATATGGCAAGGCGAAGTGTGGCTCTTAATGGGCTTGATGATAAGATTGATATTATTACAGGAGATATCAAGCAGGCCTCAAGTATTTTCAGGCCGGGTTCCTTTGATGTAATAACAAGTAACCCGCCATATATGAACAACAACCATGGCTTAATAAATCCCAATGAAACCAAAGCGATAGCCCGCCATGAAATATTGTGCACCCTGGAGGATGTGGTTAGGGAGGCCTCCAGGCTATTGAAAATGTGTGGCAGATTTTATCTGGTACACAGGCCCTTCAGACTGGTGGAAATTATCAATACCCTCAGCGCATGGAGGCTGGAGCCCAAGAGAATGAGACTGGTGCATCCGTATATTGACAAGGAGCCCAATATGGTGCTGATTGAGGCTGTAAAGGGCGGAAAATCCATGGTCAAAATAGAGCCGCCTCTGATAGTTTATAAGGAAAAGAATATTTATTCAGATGAAATACAGAACATATACGGCTTTTAGTCCGGCTGCGCTTTGCCGCCTGCTGGAGTAATGCCTGTCCGATCCCGTCAGGCTTATAAAGAAAACACTTTTATAAGCTGCGCAGGCTTTGGAGGGAGCTATTTTAAGGAAAGGGCTAGTTGATTATGTCCGGAATATTGTATTTGTGCTCAACACCAATAGGCAATCTGGAGGATATAAGCTTTAGGGCAATCAAGACCTTGAAGGAAGTAGATCTGATAGCAGCTGAGGATACAAGACACAGCATCAAGCTTTTGAATTATTATGGTATTAAAACACCCATGACCAGCTACCATGAATTCAATAAGATTGAAAAGGCAAAGTATTTGATTCAAAAGCTGCTGGACGGACAAAACATAGCTCTTATTACAGACGCAGGTACTCCCGGTATATCTGATCCTGGTGAAGAGCTTGTTAAGCAGGCCCATCAGGCCGGAATAATGGTAACGGCTGTTCCGGGAGCATGTGCGGCGATTAGCGCCCTGATTTTATCCGGGCTGTCTACCAGAAGATTTTGCTTCGAGGCCTTTTTGCCGGAGGATAAAAAGGAAAGAGCAAGGATTTTGGAAGAATTGAAAAATGAAAGCCGAACCATAGTATTATATGAAGCACCTCACAGACTAAAGAAGACCCTGAAGGAGCTCTTGCAGACTCTTGGGGACAGACGGATAACGATTATAAAGGAATTGACAAAAAGACATGAAACCATCTGGCAGACTAAGCTGTCCGAGGCTGTTGACTGCTATGAAGAGAATGAGCCCAAAGGTGAGTATGTGCTGGTACTGGATGGCATATCGCTCAAAGAGCTTCAGGAAAAGGAACAAAAAGAGTGGCATGAGCTTAGCCTGGAAGAACATATGAGCATTTATCAGGAGCAGGGCCTGGATAAAAAAGAGGCTATGAAGGCAGTAGCAAAGGACAGAGGCTTAAGTAAACGTGAGATTTACAGCCTGCTGATTGATGATAATAAGGCAAAGGATGGTTAACTGTCTTTTGGAGGTGAAATAATGCTGCATAAAATATTTCGCACAAAAGAAGGAATTATAATAACCATAATAACGGTTTTTACTATAATAACAATTAGCCTGCTGGCTATTTATGGCTATGTACGCAATAAAAGCTTCATGGAACAGGCTGTTATGGCTGAGAATTATCTGAATGCCGGCAATTATGAGCAGGCGGTCGAGGCATATAAAAAGGCATTATCAAAAAATGGCGGGGATAAGCAGCTGTTGACAATAGGCCTGGCCCAGGCGTATGCAGGTCTGGAGGAATATGACAAGGCCCTGGAAATTCTGCGTGCTTATTACATGAAATCACCCGACATTAAAATTAAGGAAAAGATTGAGGAAATAACAACACGGAAAACCGATTACGAATTTTCGCAGGTTATATCACGGGCAGAGGTATTTTACTCCAAAAATGAATATGAAAAGGCGATATTGGAGTTTGAGAAGGCCAAGCAGATTAAAAGCAAGGATTCTACCCCATACAGAAGAATTGCCGAGGCTTATATGGTTCTGGGTGAATATGAAAAGGCCCGGGATGAAGTAATAGAAGGACAGGAGATAACCGGAGATGATAAGCTGAAGTATACCCTCTCAATGGTGAACAGATATCTTAATAAAGAGCAGTATGATATGCTTATGAGTCAGGCTGCCGAATACATATTGCAGGAAAACTTCAAAGATGGCGAAAAAAAATATCAGGAAGCCATCAATCTGTTGCCGAATGAAGCTGCTGCCTATTTAGAGCTTGCAAACATATATATTTCACAGGGAAGATATGATGAAGCGATACGCTTGTTGTCGGATGTTAATTTATATGAGGACAATCAGGAAGTGACCGATGTCTATAATAAGGCTAAGGAGCTAAAGTCGGTAAGCGATGAAAAAAACAAGGTGATAAATTCCCTTATCGGAGCATTGAAAAAGAGAGATTTTAATTCAGTCAGGACTATAATGGCTTCTTCTTTTTATATAGAGAATATAGTTGATGAGACGACGGTTTATATTAATACAAAAAAGGAAGCGCCTGTAGAGGCCGATGAAGATGCTGAAACGGTAGTCGATGGCATTAATCTTATCATATATGACAGCTACAGCCTGTATTATGGAAATGTTCAAGGCGGCAGAAGAAGCGGAGAAGGAATTTACTTTAAAATATCTGAGGAAAGCAAGGATATAAGCTATTCATATTATGACGGTGAGTGGAGCAGAAATCAGCCTAACGGCTTCGGCAGGTATGTTGAGGTTAAGGCTTATACTGATGATGAAGGAAATGAGAGGGAGAGTAAAACCAAGACTGAAGGTGGATTTGTTAATACGCTTGAAGATGGAAGCATGACAAAATATTTTTATATAGATAACAGGGAGGTATCCCGCTTATCCTATAATGCAAAGGATGGCGTTCCTTTGCCACTTCCACGTACCGGCAACAGTTCATATCCTGAACCTGAGGAAGGATATTATTTAATAGGAGAGCTATATGTAGATGATGCTCCGTCAGGGGAGTATTACAGCGTAAAGACAGGTACCATCTGGGGGGTATCGGAGCTTATAAAATAGAATATGAGAAATAAAAGAGCTGCTGTTATATGTACTATCCTTAACAGCAGCTCTTTAAATTAGAATTAGTCGATAAGACCTGCAAGCTTTGCAAGCTCAACAATTGTCTCTCTGGAAACTTTCTTGCCCTGATACTCAAAAAGATGCTCTTTACTACCTGTGAAAATGTCTGTCGGCTCATATTTCTGAAGTATAATTTTGTTCTCTTCAACGAAGATTTCAAGAGGATCTCTTTCGCTAACATCCAGTGTTCTTCTTAATTCGATAGGCAGAGTGATCCTTCCGAGCTCATCGAGTCTCCTAACTATACCTGTGCTTTTCATAAAACGTCCTCCTTTTCTCTAGTATATTGGGGAATAAGGTATTGCCATATAACATCAGACGACAATGTCTTACATTATTTGTATATGGCATTATTAAGATAACACATGATATTTTTAATGTCAACAAAAATAATTGTAAATTTTCTGTACATTATCAGTAATAAATGTAAAATAGAAATGATTGATACCACAATAGCTATAAAAATGTTATATATTGTCGTAAAAAGTAAATAGTAAATAATAAAAAGCATATTATTACATAAAATACGCGTTTTTAACATATATTAAGTAATAATATTTACTAAAATTTTCACTGGAAAGTGTTGGCTTTTAATAAAATAAAAATAAAAGGAATGGACTAATCGGACTATTTAATATTTTCAGGGGAGACGAAAGGGAGGATAAGCATGCTGAATTATTTATGGGGTTTTATGATTGTATTGGGTATTACGGTAGGAGTATTAAGGGGTGAAATTGCCGCTGTCAGCAATGCCACGATTAATTCCTCAAAGGAAGCGGTTTCCTTATGTATCACTATGCTTGGCATTATGGCCATGTGGACCGGCATTATGCAGGTTGCTAAAAAGGCAGGTCTGGTGGCAGCCTTTACAAAAGCTATCAGGCCGGTAATTCGCTTCCTTTATCCGGATATACCAAAGGATCATATAGTAAATGAATACATAGCCTCCAATATGATAGCCAATATTCTGGGACTTGGCTGGGCAGCCACACCTATGGGCCTTATGGCTATGAAGGAGCTGCGGGCCTTGAATAAAAACTCCGAGGTGGCCAGCCCGGACATGTGTACCCTTCTGATAATTAATATTTCATCCCTGCAGCTGATACCGGTTAATATTATAGCCTACCGCAGCCAATACGGCTCGGTAAATCCGGCCGAGATAATAGGCTGCGGGCTTATTGCAACCGTTTGCTCCACCTTTGTCGGCGTAGTCTTTTCCGCAATAGCCAGAAGAAGGGTAAAAAGATCGATGATGAAAGGGTCTTCCCGCTAAAGCCAGACATATATTTGCACTGATAGCTCATAAAATTAACTAAACAGCTATAAAGGAATCTTAAAATGCGGTTCTTAATCTATCTGTCAGACTATATTATACCCTTTTTATTCTTCTATATTGTCGGAATGGGACTGTTTTCAAAGCAACAGGTGTTTGACGATTTTATAAGCGGGGCCAAGGAAGGCTTCAAGGTGGTGCTTGACATAATGCCAACCCTGATCGGGCTGATGGTTGCTATCGGAATCATGCGAGCCTCAGGCCTGCTTCAGATAATATCCGGTTTGCTTAGTCCCTTTACCGACAAGCTGCATTTCCCTTCAGAGGCTGTGCCTTTAGTTATTATAAAAATGTTTTCATCCTCTGCAGCGACAAGTCTTTTGCTGGATATATTCAAGGAGCATGGACCGGATTCGTTTCTTGGCCGTCTTACCAGCATAATTCTCAGCAGTACGGAAACCATATTTTATACGCTTGCCGTATACTTTATGGCGGCCGGTGTAAAAAAGATCAGATATACCCTGATAGGCTGCCTTTTGACTACCCTGACAGGAGTTATTGTCAGCACAATAGTTACCAGACTGGTTTTTGGCTGATGAATACTTTACTTCTATTTATATAAAGCTTAAAATATAATCAATAAAATAAATCCTTATATATAAATAAGCAAAAACCTGCAGACCCTGTCCAGCAAATAAGACCGTAGCTATCAGTCGGTTGGACAGGTAGGCTTTTGCACTCTCATAAATCCACAGGTTTATTCATTCTGCAGGTGTTACCAGGAAATACAACAGGAGGTGTCTGTATGTCCGTTGCCGGCGCATTTGTCGTTCCCCATCCACCGATAATTATTCCTGAGGTGGGTAAGGGAGAGGAGGAAAAGGTAAAAAAGACAATTGAAAGCTATCATGAGATTGCCAGGCGTATAGCTGCCTTAAAGCCGGATACTATTGTAGTTACTACTCCCCATTCCATAATGTATTCTGATTATTTTCACATTTCCCCGGGGACAGGGGCTTCCGGTAATTTTGGAAGATTTGGAGCAAAGAAGGTTGCCTTCCGGGCGGAATATGATGAGGAATTTGTAAACGAGCTTGAAAACCGCGCAATAAAGGAAGGGCTGCAGGCCGGTACCTTAGGAGAAAGAAATCCTGAACTGGATCATGGCACCTGCGTCCCTCTGTATTTCATAAATCAGTATTATAGCGACTATAGGCTGGTGAGGATTGGCCTGTCAGGTCTTTCATTTACCGATCATTACAGGCTGGGAAAGTGTATTGCAGCATGTGCGGACAAGCTTGGCAGAAAAGTGGCTTTTGTAGCCAGCGGTGATTTGTCCCATAAGCTTAAGGAGGACGGGCCCTATGGCTTTGCCGAGGAAGGGGTAAGATTTGATGAGAAGCTGATCCAGGCTCTTAAGGAGGCTGATTTTCTGGCACTTATGGAATTTAGCCCTGATGAATGTGAAGCCGCCGCAGAGTGCGGCCTGAGATCCTTTATCATAATGGCCGGTGCGCTGGACAAAAAGAAGGTCAGTGCGGATTTTCTTTCCTATGAAGGAACCTTCGGCGTAGGATATGCATTATGTGAATTTAAGATCACAGGCGTGGATGAAAAGCGAGCCTTTGATGAGATATTTAGCAGCAAGCAGAAGGCTCTGGCCAGGGAAAGACAGAAGAATGAAGACGCTTATGTGCATTTGGCCAGGCTTTCGCTGGAGCATTATCTTAAGACAGGCAAGTACCTGAAAGTTCCTGATGGTCTGCCTGAGGAAATGTCAGCCAGAAAGGCCGGAGTTTTTGTATCCATCAAAAAGCATGGCAGCTTAAGAGGCTGCATCGGCACCATCTCTCCGGTAACAAAAAATATAGCCAATGAAATTATCCGTAATGCTGTCAGCGCCGGTCTGGAGGACCCCAGATTTCCTCCAGTGAAGGAGGAGGAGCTGGATGAGCTTGTCTACAGCGTTGATGTACTGGGCGAGCCGGAGCCGGTTGCGGACTATTCGGAGCTGGATGTAAAGAGATATGGGGTCATAGTTAGCTCAGGAAGAAAAAGAGGCCTGCTTCTTCCTGATCTTGAAGGGGTGGACACGGTAGAAAAGCAAATTGAGATAGCAAAGAAAAAGGCCGGTATTTATAATAATGAAAAAATAAGCATACAACGCTTTGAAGTGGTGAGACATCTATGATTGCGGTATGCTCCATATGCCCTCATCATTGCAGGCTGGAGGAAGGGCGGCTTGGCCTGTGCAGGGCCAGGATAGGTAAAGAAGGTAAGGTTGTGTGTGAAAACTATGGCAGGCTGACAGCGATAGCCCTTGATCCTATTGAAAAGAAGCCCTTATATCATTTTCATCCCGGAAGCAGGATTTTGTCCGTGGGCAGCTACGGATGCAATCTTAACTGCCCCTTCTGCCAGAATTGCGATATATCCATGGTAGGGGGAAAGGATATCGAAACAGCCCGGCTGACTGGTCAGGAGCTGGTGGACAAGGCGCTTGCCTTAAAAGAGCGGGGCAATATCGGAATAGCCTATACCTATAACGAACCCCTGATAGGATATGAATTTGTAATGGATTGTGCCCGTCTGGCAAGAGCGCAGGGCTTAAAAAACGTGGTAGTCACAAACGGCTATATTTGTGAAGAGCCGCTGTCCGCGCTTTTACCCTTTATTGATGCCTTTAATATTGATCTTAAGGGCTTTACACAAGGCTATTACCGCAAGCTAAGAGGGGATCTTGACACAGTAAAGCGGACTATTGAGATAGCTGCCGGCAGGGCCCATGTTGAGGTAACCACCCTGATTGTGCCGGGTGAGAATGACTCAGAGGAGGAGATAGACTCGTTGTCTGCCTGGCTAGCCGGGATCAGTCCGGATATTCCTCTCCATATCACACGTTTCTTCCCCAGATGGCGCATGACGGACAGGGAAGCCACACCCATCAGGCATGTTTACCGGCTGGCTGAGGTCGCCCGTAAGAATCTTCAATATGTATATGAGGGAAATTGCTGAAGATTTTAAGAGATTTTCAATCGAACTTTAAAGTCATAATTCTAAATAAATATCTAAATGATATTGAAAAGTTGATTGGATTCCACTCATAGTTTATTCAGTGTTGTACCGGAATTTACTCTTTTAAGTCAGCATAAATATAAATATATCAATATAAATATTATATCTAAGTATGGCCGGCAAGAGTACAGGATTAAACCCTGATATTATGCCGGCCGCTTTTGTTTTATATAAGAATGTGTAAACTCTCTTATTTATAAGAAAATATCCGTCCTTAATAATTGCTCTTTATTTTATTCTTCTGATATGCTTCTTTTATATAAAAGCCCTGATATAAGCGATAGTATAATCAGATTGGCGGCAATTGCAATGAGTCCCGACTGAGTGATTTCTTTTCCTGCCATCAGCCGGCTCAGCTGTCCGGAATAAGTCAGGTCGGCAACAGCTGCGATTTTTTCATTAAAATTGGCCAGCATCGGCAGGAAGGCAAAAAGGATCCCAATCGGAACAGCAATACCGTTGGCGGCAGCCGCATTCTTTAAAAACAGGCCTATACAGATGCCAAGAATAATAGATATCAGACTGCCGGCTCCCAAGGCCAGGATAAATAAAGAAATACTTTTTATAGGACCATAGAGGAGAAAGCTGCAGCCTGTAAGCAGGTTGGCTAGTATTATAAAGCCTCCTACGCTCAACAGGTACTCCTTTAGGGTGACATTGGACATAATCAAAACCCTCAGGGTGTTTTTTTCCCTCTCCTCTGCTATAAAGGAGGAGGCGGCGACGATGGGGGTAAAGACAGCATGCATGGTGGCAAAGATGGAGATAAACAGCTCGCCGCTGCCTGCTTGATCCTTCATAGCCTGCGTCATAATCAGGGCAACCATCGGATAGATAAAGAACAAAAGAAGTACAGGCGCATTTTTAATGCAATCCTTGCCTTGCTTGATAAAGAGAGCACCGACATTTTGAATACGCATTATCGATCAAGCTCCTTCCCGGTCAGTTTCATAAAGACCGTTTCAAGATTTGGTTCAGAGGAATGAATGGCTGCCACATTGTCCCTGCTGAAATAGTCGGCTATGGCAGCGGCATATTTCGGTGTATTGTAAAAGCAGACGCTGTGGCCATCCTTCCCCAGAATGGTTATAGTATTTTTATCGTTATACTTTCTGCAAAGCTCATCCGGGACTCCATATTCGACTATTTTGCCATCGCACAGAAGAGCCACATGGTCACAAAGCTTATGAGCCTCAAGCATATTATGGGTGGTAAGAAATATAGTGGTGCCGGCTGCCTTCAGCTCCAGCAGCAGGGAATGGATATCATTTGCTGTGGCAGGATCAAGGCCGCTGGTAGGCTCATCAAGAAACAGTATTTTTGGATTATGCAGCAGGGCCCTGGCCAGTATCAGCCTTTGCCGCATACCTTTGGAAAGCTTGCCGGCCTGCACCCTTTTATTATCAAGACCGACCCGCGTGAGTATTGCCGGTATAATATCTTTTTTGACACCATGAAGACTGGCAAACAAACGCAGATTATCATAGCAGGACAATCTTTCATAGATGCCGGAATTGTCAGTTACTATACCAATGTCGGCATAAATGCTGCGATCAAGCCTGTCACAGCTTTTTCCAAGTATATGGGCGTCTCCACTGTAGCTTAACTGCCCTGTCAGTATTTTTATAAGGGTGGTTTTGCCGGCTCCTGAGGGGCCAAGCAAACCAAACAGCTCACCCTCTGAAACGCTGAGGGATATTTTATTAAGAACCTGTTTACCTCCGAATGATTTTACCAGCTGCTCAATGCATATGCTTATCATGATTAACCTCCCTGTCAGACTTTATTCCTCATCATTAATTGCTGTATGTTTCCTTTTATAATCGTCCAGCAAGGCAGTATAGCGCCGGCTTTCTATTTTGTTTTTAATAATTAAAAAGGCTGAAATTATTATGCAGCTTCCTCCGAAGCATATAATAAAGCCTGCCCATCCCATGGCGTAATCTAGGGGGAACCAGTTAAAAATAATTATGAAAATAACGCTGGATATAAATATGCTAAAGAGCATAAATACCGTACGCCACAGAGTCATCATCCTCTTAAAAATTCTCTCTGAAAAGAAAAATTTCTTAAGAGCTGTTATAATGGCCGAGCTGAGAAAAAACTGCATAATAGTGGAGGAGGCCAGACCCTTTGATCCAAGCTGGAAAAGAGGGGACAGCTCTTTTGCACCTTCTCCAAAAAGGGATGCCAAAAATATCAGGATTAATATGGTAAAAGCAAACAATATCAACGTTTGTGCTGCAAAGTCAAATATTTCTTTATTTTTGATGTTCATTATTTCACCCCTAACCTTGCCTTGATAATCGGCGAATATTGTCTGGATACATAAAGCTTTTCATTATTGCTCATGGTAACCAATAGCTTTCCGTCTATGTCAGGCTTAATCGATATAATCTGCTGCAAATTAATGATGCAGGATTTGTTTGCCCGGAGAAAGTCCATGGCCGCCAATTGCTCCTCCAGCTCATACAGCTTCAATTCCGTCTCATAAACATCATTTTTAGTATAGAAGAAGGTTTTTTTGTCAACCGTATCAATATATAGAACCTTTGCTGCGTCCAAAATATAGGTTTGCCCGTCCTTTTTGCCCGTCAGCTTAAGATCAAGTACACGGAGCATGGATATAAGTCTTTCGACATCAGGACTTAAGCGCTTGCAGTTAATGGTTATCTCAATCTCTCTGAAGTTGGGATCCTCATTTATATGTATTTTCAAACAGCGGCACCTCCGTTTCAATTACACTATATATTTTCTGCCATAATTTATCAAGCCCAGGTCTACCAAGTTGCGGATTTTGCCTGCTAAGTTGCTAATATTGTAAGCCGAAAGCGGCAAAAAGCGACTATGTCTGTAAGCCTGAAGCAAGCCTGATTATTCTATATCAGGCATATTAAGTTTATAAATTTTTATCAAATTATATCATGCTGATTAAGCGCATAAACTTTACTCACAGAATCAAATACTAACTCAAGCATAAGCAATTTAAAGCTTAAGACGCATTAGAGCAGATACCGGTATTTAAGCCGGAGTTTAAGAGGAGGAACATGCCATGAACAAGGAAAAAAGAGAAAAGCAGGCCCAGCAGAGGGCACAGGATAAATTCAACAATGTCACCAATTCCGTAAAAGCTCACAATCAGAACCAGGAGCATAATGTCAGGGAGGAGGGAATTGGAAGGAAGAATAATAAGTACTAGGCCATAGAGCGAAATCAACCATACGGGGATTTCTTCAACCGAAATTAAGCGACTGGGTTATTGTTCCATTTTTATTACTGATTTATAATGCTTATAGAGCGCTCTAATAGACGGCCGTATCCAAATGGGAGCGGGGTGAAAGATATCCTGATATAACCCTGCTCCCGAAATTAGCTGCATATTATAATGTGACGGTTGATGATTTGCTGGGAGTGGGCGAAATAAAAAAACAGGAGAAAAAGGATAAAATAATGGAGGAGTATAAATATTACTCTCAAGTCGGAGATGTTGATGCAGCTATTGAGCTAATGCGCAGCGCCTTAAAGGAATTTCCCAATGATTACACATTTATGTACAATCTCCAGCATTCTTTATTTGTAAGCTTTAAAAAGGAATATGCCGACGAAATTTATGAGATGGGAGAAAGGATAATTAAAAATTGTACAGATGATGAAATAAGATATGGAGCTATTGCGACAATCTGCATAACATATTCATGGCAAAATGACCCTGAATTTGCAAAAAAGTATGCATTCAGACTGCCTACATATAGCAGCACGAGAAACGACGTTCTTAATTATATATTGGAGGGCGAGGAATTGCTGCAGAATACACAGCACAATTTACAATACCTGCTGCTTATGATTGACATTAATATTAACTGTATGCTGAAGGCCAGGGAATACAGCGATGATCAAAGGCTGTACATGTATGATAAGATAATTAAGTTCTATGAAATACTTTATGATGATGGTGATTTTGGCTTCTATCATTCCCGCCTTCTGGAAGCATATATGAATATTGCGTTGATTTATGCAAAACAAAAAAAGCTGAAGGAAACACTAAAAGGCCTGGCGCAGGCCGCATGGCACGCTATAGCTTATGATACCATGGAGGATCACAAATGTAAATGCAGGCTGTATGTAGCAGGAATGTGGTTGCTTACAGCCTGATGTTTTTTGTGTATGTCCAATCATCGAAGGATCAGTATATCGGGTTATTGGAAAATACTGTGGTATAAAATCCTGATCGAAAACATCTGATTAAATAATATCTGCTTAAGATACGGTTTCCGCAATAAAGAATTGCCATATTCCGTCTGTTGTTGTATTATGATTTAGGCTTGATACAATTCTATTTAAGAATATAATTGAGAATTATATTGAAATATTATAGAGCAGGGCAGTAATAAGGCAGCTATTAGCCAAGCCAACCCTATCTGTAAATGATATAATTAACAGAGAAATATAATATTACACAGCTACGGGGGTATTAATGATAAAATGATTTTTGAAACACACGCACATTATGAGGATAAAGCCTTTGATGAGGACAGGGATCAGCTGCTGGCAAGCCTGCCGCAAAGTGGCATAGATTATGTGGTTAATGTGGGCTCTGATCCTGAGACTCTTGATAAAATACTTGAAATTGCCGAAAAATACCCATTTTGCTATGCAGCGGTGGGAATTCATCCGGGAAGTACACACAAGCTGGATGAGGACATGCTTGTCTGGCTTAAGGAAAAGGCCTCCCACGAAAAGGTGGTGGCTATAGGGGAGATTGGCCTTGACTATTACTGGGACAGTCCTGACAGAGAGACCCAGAAGAAATGGTTTGTCAGGCAGATGGCTCTGGCCAGGGAGCTGTCACTTCCCCTGATTATACACAGCAGGGACGCGGCAAATGATACCTATCAGCTGATGAAGGATATGCATGCGGAGGAAATCGGTGCAATAATCCATTGCTTTGGCTATGGAGTTGAGCAGGCAAGACAATACCTTAATATGGGCTTCTATCTTGGTATCGGAGGTGTTGTTACCTTTACAAACGGCAGGAAGCTCAAAGAGGTGGTGGCTTATGCCCCCATAGAGCAGCTTGTGCTGGAGACCGATTGCCCATATCTGGCTCCGGTTCCCCAGAGGGGAAAGCGAAACAGCTCGCTTTATCTGACTTATATTGCGCAGGAGATAGCAAGGATTAAAAATATTCCTTATGAGAAGGTGCTGGAGATTACTTGCGAAAATGCAAAAAGCTTTTACAGGATCGATAAGTAATTATAAAGCAATTAATAATTTACTGAAGGCAGCAGGCAAGAAGTAGAGACATATTCATCGCAGCTTAATATGGCTCCGATAAGCTGCCTGGTAAGCTTTTATGAAAGGCATGGTTAATGTAAATGGCGGATCTGGGAAACCCTAAGAATACCATAGAGATATTGAATAAATACAAGTTTGTGTTTCAAAAGAAATTCGGTCAGAATTTTCTAATAGATACACATGTACTTGAAAAGATCATCAGGGCAGCACAGATTGATAAGGATGATTTTGTGCTGGAAATAGGGCCGGGAATAGGCACATTAACCCAATACCTCTGTGAAAACGCAAGAGAGGTTGTAGCGGTTGAGATTGATCAGATGCTGATTCCCATTCTGGAGGAGACCCTTTCTTCCTATAATAATGTTACAATAATTAATGAGGATATCCTCAAGCTGGATTTGAAGGACCTGATAGAGGAGAGAAATGCCGGCAGGCCGATAAAGGTGGTAGCTAATTTACCGTATTATATTACAACACCTATTATAATGGACTTGTTTGAAAAGCATATTCCATTAATTAATGTAACGGTAATGGTTCAGAAGGAGGTGGCGGACCGGATCCAGGCTGCCCCCGGCAGCAAGGATTATGGCGCTTTGTCTCTGGCTGTGCAATATTATGCAGAGCCTTATATTGCCGCCTATGTTCCGCCCAACTGCTTTATGCCCAGACCAAATGTAGGCTCAGCAGTAATAAGGATGACCCTCCATAAGGAAGCCCTGGTTAAGCTGGAGGATGAAAGGCTGATGTTTAAGCTGATTAGGGCATCATTTAATCAAAGACGGAAGACTCTGGTTAACAGCCTTAACAATTCTTATGAGCTGGGCTTTAGCAAGGAGCAGATCCAGAAGGCATTGGCCTCCCTGAATATAAGTGAGAATGTCCGCGGTGAGGCCTTAGGGCTGGAAGAATTTGCGGCGCTGGCCAATAAATTATCTGAATATACTAAAGAGTGATAAGTAATTATGCATCAAATGCCATGGCGCTTTAAGGCGGGACCATGGCATTTTTCTTAGATAAAAGTGCCTTTTTGGCTGAGAATATGAAATGTTTTCGTTGATAAATAATATTTTTTCGTTTATAAATAATAATTATATTGCATAATTATAAATTTTATGTTATTATTTATACATTCCACAGGAAAATTAATCGAGCTTCGGGCAACGCCCTTATATTAGAACAGCTAATCTATAATCAGGCTATATTTAATAAAAAATACTGTTGCATATTTGCAGACTTTCTATTATCATATTTAACAATGAAAACGGCAAAAAGGGCAGCAGGAAAGAAAAAAATTTTTTTACAAATTTTTTTTGCCCATTTTTAGTAAATTTATGTAAGCGATAACACATAAAGATATACTAAGATATTAAAAGCATATGAACTGATAATGAAGGCGGACTCATCTGCAATCAGGGATGAATAGCCTTCCTGAAAATACAATCAAGGGAGAAGAGATTCTCCTACTAATCAAGGGGGATTAGTATGGGTATGAAGAAAAGGGAAGACATCAACAAAATATTGATTATTGGTTCCGGTCCGATTATTATCGGACAAGCCTGTGAATTTGACTATTCCGGTACTCAGGCTTGCAAAGCCCTCAAGAAGCTGGGCTATGAAATTGTATTGGTTAATTCCAACCCTGCAACCATCATGACAGATCCGGGGATGGCTGATGTAACCTATATTGAGCCACTGAATGTGGACCGGTTGACCCAAATTATTGAAAAGGAAAGACCCGATGCTCTGCTTCCTAATCTGGGCGGGCAATCAGGTCTAAATCTTTGCTCTGAATTGGCCAAAAAGGGTGTCCTGGATAAATATAATGTCAAGGTGATAGGTGTTCAGGTTGATGCAATAGAACGCGGTGAGGATCGTATCGAATTTAAGAAAACCATGAATTCCCTCGGAATAGAAGTGCCAAGAAGCGAGGTTGCCTATTCCGTTGATGAGGCTGTCGCCATAGCAAATGAGCTTGGCTATCCTGTGGTTATTCGTCCTGCTTATACCATGGGCGGAGCAGGCGGCGGCCTTGTTTATAATATAGATGAGCTGAAGACTGTCGTTGCGAGAGGATTGGCGGCCAGCCTGGTAGGTCAGGTTCTGGTGGAGGAATCTGTGATGGGCTGGGAGGAGCTGGAGCTTGAGGTAGTCAGGGATGCATCAGGAAAGATGATTACCGTCTGCTTCATTGAAAATATAGATCCAATCGGAGTACATACCGGAGACAGCTTCTGCTGCGCTCCAATGCTGACTATTTCTGAGGATGTGCAAAAGGAGCTTCAGAGACAGGCTTACAGGATTGTGGATGCCATACAGGTAATCGGCGGCACCAATGTCCAATTTGCCCGTAATCCCAAGAACGGCAGAATTGTTGTAATTGAAATAAATCCGAGAACATCCAGATCATCGGCGCTTGCCTCAAAGGCTACAGGCTTCCCGATAGCTTATGTATCCTCCTTGCTTGCCTGCGGACTGAATCTGGAGGATATCCCATGTGGCAAGCATGGTACGCTGGACAAGTATGTTCCTGAATGTGACTATATTGTAATTAAATTTGCCAGATGGGCATTTGAGAAATTCAAAGGCTCAGAGGATAAGCTGGGAACACAGATGAAGGCTGTCGGTGAGGTAATGAGCATCGGCAAGACCTATAAGGAGGCCTTCCAAAAGGCCATCAGAAGTCTTGAGATAGGCCGCTACGGTCTGGGCTATGCCAGGGACTTTGCATCCAAAAGCAAGGAAGAGCTTCTTAACATGCTTCATATTCCAACAAGTGAGCGGCAATTCATTATGTATGAGGCCTTAAGAAAGGGCGCAACTGTTGAGGAGCTTCATGCCCTTACCTATATTAAGCCTTACTTTATAGAGCAGATGAAGGAGCTTGTTGTTGAGGAGGAGGCTCTTAAGGCAAGATTCATGGGACAGGTTCCGGATGAGGATATTTTAAGAAGTGCTAAGCAAAACGGCTTTTCAGACAAATATTTGAGCCAGCTGCTTTCCGTCAGTGAGGAAGCTATTCGGGAAAGCAGATATAAGGCAGGAATTAAGCAGGCCTGGGATGGTATTCATGTAAGCGGCACTGAGAATGCAAAGTATTATTACTCCAGCTATCATATCAGGGAAGATAAATCACCCTGCTCTAGCAAGCCTAAGGTAATGATCCTTGGTGGCGGCCCGAATCGTATAGGTCAGGGTATTGAGTTTGACTATTGCTGCGTGCATGCAGCCTTTGCACTGAAGGAGCTGGGATTTGAAACAATAATAGTCAACTGTAACCCTGAAACGGTTTCAACCGATTATGATACCTCAGACAAGCTTTACTTTGAGCCGTTGACTCTTGAGGACGTGCTGAGCATTTATGAGAAGGAAAAGCCTCTTGGAGTAATAGCCCAGTTTGGTGGCCAGACTCCTTTAAATCTAGCATCAGAATTAAAGAAGTATGGTGTGAATATTTTAGGTACCTCACCTGAGACTATAGATTTGGCTGAGGACAGGGATCGTTTCCGTCAGATTATGGATGAGCTGAATATACCTATGCCTGAATCAGGTATGGCAATAAATGTTGAGGAAGCCCTGGCCATCGCCCGCAAAATAGGCTACCCTGTAATGGTTCGGCCTTCATATGTGCTTGGCGGCCGCGGAATGGAAATTGTACACGACGATGAAAGCATGGAAATATATATGAAGGCGGCTGTAGGTGTTACACCCGACAGGCCTATTCTGATAGATCGCTTCCTGAACCATGCCCTGGAGTGTGAGGCGGACGCCATCAGTGACGGAGTAGATGCATTTGTACCGGCTGTAATGGAGCATATAGAGCTGGCCGGAATCCATTCGGGAGATTCAGCCTGCGTTATACCTTCACTTCACATTTCGTCTGATAATTTGCAGACTATCAGGGATTATACCATCAAGATAGCTAAGGCAATGAAGGTATGTGGTCTGATGAACATCCAGTATGCCATAGAAAACGGCAAGGTATATGTGCTTGAGGCAAATCCCAGGGCATCAAGAACAGTTCCCCTGGTTTCGAAGGTATGCAATATTCAGATGGTTAAGCTGGCTACTCAGATAATCACAGCATCCCTTACCGGCAAAGCCTCGCCTGTTCCGTCACTAAAGGAAAGCAGCTATAGCCATTATGGTGTTAAAGAGGCCGTATTCCCCTTTAATATGTTTCCTGAGGTGGACCCGGTTCTCGGACCTGAGATGCGCTCAACCGGTGAGGTGCTGGGTCTGGCAGGCAGCTTCGGTGAGGCATTTTATAAAGCCCAGGAGGCTACCAAAACTAAGCTGCCCCTGTCCGGTACGGCATTAATCAGCGTAAATGACAGGGATAAGGCTGAGCTTGTAGAGGTTGCAAAGGGCTTTGCCGAGTGCGGCTTCAAAATAATTGCCACCGGCGGAACCTATGATAAGCTGACAGCAAGTGGCATACAGGCTGAAAGGGTTAACAAGCTTTATCAGGGGAGGCCCAATATTTTGGATTTGATAGCAAACGGGCAGATTAATATAATCCTGAATACACCAATTGACAAGAAGGCAGCCCAGGATGACAGCTATATCAGAAAGGCCGCCATAAAGAGCGGAATCTTTTATGTCACCACAATGGCTGCAGCCAAGGCAACAATAGAGGGCATAAAGGCGGCAAAGAACAACACAATAGCTGTCAAGTCCCTGCAGCAGTTCCATAAGGAAATCAATTTTATCTAAGCTGCAGCTTTACCCGATAAGTAACAAAAGCCTTTGAAAAAGATTAATTCACATAATTACAGAGAAGAGTATTTATATAATTATTTATTAGCCTTGTAAATCAAAGCATTGCTGATAAAGCCCTGCAGGCATACTATAATAGCTGTCCGGCAGGGCTATATTTTTTATGTATCCAAGCTAATTATCTGCTCCCCATAGCTGATATCAAAGCTTTAACTGACCATATCACTAATTAATTTCAATACCTTATATTATAGCTTCTGTTTTATACCCATAAGCGATATACCTGCTTATAACAAGATTATGACCACAGTGTAAGCGGGAATATCGGACCAGATCATGCCGGCGGGTATAATCGGCCTTGTGAGGCAAATGATATAAACTTCATTTGGAATATTAGCAGCCCACATGGAATATATTAAAATGAGCCAGTTTGTGAAACAAGCCTGAGGGTTTAGGAAAGCGAGGGACAAAGATTGACTAATTATAAAAGACTGATCTCCTATATGTATGAATATGAAAATGGCATTAAGAGAAAGAATGTGGGCTATGTCAGAATAGAGGTAAAAAACGGGCAGTGCAAATTTACCATACATATGCAGCTGCCTGGGCAAACGGACAGTGTTTTCCCTACCTACATAATTCATCGGGACAGCAGTGGCCTTGATTTGGTTTACCTTGGGGATTCCTTGCTAAAGGCTAATATGATGGACAGCAGGTTTATTGCTGATGAAGCTAACATTATGGACTCCGGTTATGATCTTAAGGAAATGAGCGGTATACTGATTTTCATGAACGACAATATATTTTTTGCCACCCTGTGGGACGACTATGTGCTAAAGCCTGAAGAGCTGCTGCAGGCGATGAAAGCGGATAATCAGACGTCAAAAGCAAAGCAGAAAAAAAATGAGAGTAAAACAGTTAACAGGCAGCCGGCTGAAATAAAAGCCGAGCCTGACGGTAAGGGGAGTAAGGAGGGCATTATTGGTAAGGGGATAGAGGATACGAAGGATATAGGAGTCCAGAGTGAACCAGATGATGTTAAGGCAACTGATGGGTTCAGTGATGACAAGAACGCTGCTGATAAGCCTCATGTCGAAATGAATGCAGCAGTTGGCTTTAACAAGAATAAGGCCGATGTTGAAAGGGTGGAAGAAAGGCCTAAGGAAGATAAGGACAGCAAGGAAGCGTTGCACGAAAGCAGTATAGAACAGAATAAGGCCTGTGAGGATCTGCAAAGGGCGGATGCTAAAGAAGAAAAACGCGCAGAAGCTGAGAATATAGATAAGAAAAACAGAGAAGAAGAATATTATGAAGAAAAGCTCAGTCTGGAGGAGGAGCTTAAGATACCTACATATAAGTTCCCCAGGGGACTAAAGACAGTGGAAATGTTCCGTCGTTCAATGGCAGTGGCAGATAAAATATATGGTGCCGATAAGGATGACAGGACAAATAAAGTAACAGACGCAAGGCAGCAGGCAGAAGCAAGTATAAATACTGCAAAAGAAAGAATGACTGATGTAGCAGGACCGGATTTGAGCAATAAAGAGCCAATTATGAGAGATGAAAAGGAGCTGAAGGCGGCAGATACCGGTCCGGCAAGGGTTGTTGATGACAGGACTGTCGACCTGGACAGTATTATGGCCCGCTTCAACAGACTATATCCCTTTGAGGAAAATGAGATAGTCATGTGTGTGAAAATAGAACCAAAGGATATCGGCTTGCTGCCTAAGGAATACTGGCCGCTCAGCAGCAACAGCTTCCTGCTGCATGGCTATTATTGCTACCATCATCTGATTCTGGCGAAGATGAAATACAAAGACAGGGCTGTATATATTCTGGGGGTTCCCGGCTTATACCAGCACAGAGAGCAGTTTATGGCAAGAATGTTCGGCTTTGACTGCTTTAAGTCAATTAAAAAGAGGGAGCCCAAAAAAGGTGATTTTGGCTACTGGTATCTTCAGCTAAACTGCTGACAGTCGGCCTGAATGGTATTTATCTGTATTATTTTATGGCTTGTACATTAGATGTTGTGTTGTTGGAAGTTTTCAGTCATAAATCGTTGGGATTGATTATGGAAAATCTCATATGATCCCTCCATTTGCTGTTGATATATGCAAAGGAATAGGATATGCCCTCATAGTTGAAGCAGAGCTTTTCCGCCAGCCTTAGGGATGGAATATTTTCCGGCATGATATAGGCTTCAACCCTGTGGATCCGGCAGTCGTTGAAAATTATGTATAAGGCTTTTCTGACAGCTTCATATGCATAGCCCTGCCTGAGGTGGCGGCTGCCTATCTTATAACCGATAACACAGCTATTATACGGTTCACCAAGGAAATTCTGAAAGCTTACAGAGCCTATAATCTCGTCAGGATTGTCCTTCAGAAACAGCCAGAACCTTATTCGCTTTCCTTCCAGCATCTGATTATATTCGGCAGTCAGGGTGGCCTTGTGGTATGCAAGAGTATAGAAATTTTTGCTCCTTTCCGGTTCCCAGCTTTCAAGGTGCTCCTTATTTTCGGAATAGAAGGATAAAACCATAGGAGCGGCTTCTTTACCAAGAATTTTTAGATAAAGGCGATCGGTTTCATAGGTTTTTAACATACAGACTTCCTTTCGCTTGTTTTGGGGGACCTGACCCCATTAATCTATTCCACGAAGAGCTGCATGCCTGACATAAGGCCTGGCCAGTGATAAGTACTCCTGCATTGCTTCCTTACTGTGGGGATGCAGTCCCGGCATAATCAGGTCGCCGGAATCCTGGAAGCCTTGCAAAAAATATGCCTTTGCGCCTATTATCCATTGCGCTATCGAAAGTATATCTTCCCTGTCATGGTATTCCTTCACTATTGTGGTTCGGAATTCGTATTCCAGATCTGATTCAAGAAGGAAGGAAACACTTTCTTCAATCAGGCTGATTTCCAGCTCTGAAATACCGGCAGTTAAGGCATATTTGCTGCGACAGTTTTTTATATCCATGGCAACATAATCAATCAGTCCGTCCTCTGCCAGAGCCTTCAGCATGTCTGGATTTGTCCCGTTTGTATCCAGCTTTACATTATAGCCCAGTTCCTTTATGCTTTTTATAAACTCGGGAAGCTCTTTATATATGGTAGGTTCTCCACCGGTGATGCATACGCCTTCAAGAATAGCTGTGCGTTTTTTTAGATAGGATATGATCTCGTCCGTCGGTATTCTCATTTGTGTGTCGAGCCTGGTTACCAGTGACGCATTCTGACAGAAAGGACAGCGCAGATTGCAGCCTCCGACAAAAACAGTTGCAGCCAAATGCTCCGGGTAATCCAGTAAAGTCAATTTATTCAAGCCATATATCTGCATATTGTCACCTCCGGTGTGTTATGATAGAATTACTATATCAAAAAAAGCTGGACTAGTCCATATGAAAAGGTTTATGTGAATATGACGGATGAAAAATATATGAGGGAAGCACTCAAGGAAGCTAAAAAGGCCATGAAAATTGGTGAGGTTCCGATAGGGTGTGTAATCGTATATCAGGATAAAATTATTGGAAGAGGATACAATAAACGCAATAAAAAAAAGACTACTCTTGCGCATGCCGAGCTGATTGCCATAGATAAGGCAAGCAAGGTAATAGGGGATTGGCGGCTTGAGGACTGTATAATGTATGTCACCCTTGAGCCCTGCCAGATGTGCTCAGGAGCAATTGTACAAGCCAGGATGAAAAGGGTTGTTATAGGAACCATGAATCCCAAGGCTGGCTGTGCCGGTTCAATCCTAAATATTTTGCAAATGGAGGAATTCAACCACCAGGTGGAAATTGAAAGAGGAGTGCTTCAGGATGAATGTACTGATCTTCTGCAGGCCTTTTTCAAGGAGCTGCGTATCCGCAACAAATTGGAAAAAGAAACACAGAATATGGAAAGGTTTGGGGGTTGACATTCGTTCAAAATCATTATATACTGGGCATACAGCTTTTGAGTAAGCAAATATCCTAAATAGTCTATAAGAAAGCTTATAAAAACGGCTGAACTATTTAAATTAATATTTAATTCGTCATAAAATTTCCGTGCAGCCGGGGAACTAGCGGTGCCCTGTACCTGCAATCCGCTACAGCAGGGGTGATGTTCTGCCCAGGGTGACTTACTGTAGGGCTGCCCCTTATAAGTGATGTTGACATCCGGGTCTTGCGCAACAGGAATTTGTGAACCGTGTCAGGTCAGGAATGAAGCAGCACTAAGCAAAGACTCCTGTGTGCCGTAAGGTTGCCTGGATCGAGTTAACTGTAAGGGTAACGCCTATGGTAGGCATTCAAAGCAGAACGCACGGATTAAATTATAAATGGCCTTAAAACCTTGTGTTTTAGGGCCTTTCCTTTTAGAAATCTACTGATCATACCAATCATCGGCAGCAAGCGAAAGCATAAACGAAAATGGTTTTGTTTCTTTGATCTATTTTCTGATTTAAAATAAGGAATTAGTACTATTATCGATAAATAGCGACAAATTATTCTTTGGTTTCAGGCAATTTTGATATATAATATTCATATAGGAAATTACTACAGTTGATATAGGGGTGCATCTATGGACTATATAATTACTCAGAATATGATAAACCGGCTTCCAAAGGGCATGATAATTTTTAAGGAGGGGGAACCTGTTCAATACATAGCAATGCTCATAAAGGGCAGGGTAGTAATACGCAGCCATGGCGTAAATATAACTGTAGGTCCAGGTTCGTTTATTGGAGTAAATGATTTATATACAGGAAAATATCAGAGCATATATGAAGCAGATGATGATATTGCCCTGCATATCTATCCTGTAAGCAAAGCTGAGGATTTGGAAGCAATTCTTTCTGCAAACAGCGAGTGCAACGGTTTTATAGTGGCTACGTTGAACAGGCTGATCTATGAATATAATGTGATATGCAGGGAGCTTGCCAGAGAGGCGGCTTCCCTTCATCAATTTCTGAAAAGCACATATCAGCAGTGCCTGGATTTGGCTAATCATAAAATAGAATTTCCCCAATATTTAAACAGGATTATGTCTCATTCTCCGGAAGATGATGATCTGGAGCTGCTTGAAGGCAGGATTAATTATTACAGTGAATGCAGAAATTTGCCTATCAACGTTGTCAAGCAGTTTTATTCCCACAGCAATACCATTACCTTGTATGAGGTGGATGAACAGGTTAATATAATAAACCAGCAGATGGAGATGGTAAAAAAACTGGCGGAGAACTATGCGTCTATGGCAGGATGCCTGCTGGATAATAGCGATTCATGCCTTTTTTATGTCCTGAACACACTGGCGGATGACGAGGCGTTGATTTTGGAGAAAAGTAGCTACCTGCTGGATGTTCTGGACAATATTACAAATGAAATCAACAAGGCTGCCGGCTTTATGAAGCAGATACTGGGCAGAGAGCTGGCAATAGATCGGAAGAGGATGGAGAAGCTCAACCATTTGCTGCTGACCCGCAATATGACTGCAATAAAAATGCAGGCCGGAGGAAAGCCATATACAGAGGAGGAAGCAAGGCTTGCGCTTGAGGAGCTTAAGGATTCATTTGACAAAATATTAAGCTATGCAGGAGTTGACGAAGAAAAGGCAGAGCCGATGAAAAAGGACATGCAGGATTTCATTATGATGAAGGACAAGCTGTCCAATGACAATACAGCAAGAGCTGTCCGCAGGAAGATTACGGAAAATTACTATAACCTGTACAAGGAGGTCTTTATAAAGGCCTATAATGATTCCGGAGTTCCCAGGCTGATAGAGCTTTTCCTGAAATACGGCTATGTGGATGAAAGGCTTTTGACAGAGGAGCAGCTACTGTACTTTTACTTTTTGCCGGATGATGATCGGGATATTGAACCCTTCAAGGTTTATGATATCGTGACTTGGCTGACCTTGATTTATGAAGGAAAGAAGGAGCCGTCCAAGAATGAATTTGCTCTTGATTATACGGAAATGCTGATGGATATGAAACGGCAGGGCAGGCTCACTGAAAAGGAGATGCTAATCTGGCAGACGGATGCCGAGAAAAAGCTGGAATATGAAATCAAGAATATGTTCAGATATAATAACCGTATAGTCAATGGTCAGATAACCACCTTTGTGCCGGTTTTACACAAGGAACAGCTGATTAGTGACATGAACCGGATACGGGTTACCGCCGCAAAGATAAAGGCATCACTGGAAAAGCTTATAAGTATAGATTATTCCGTTTTTGACAGGGAAATTATCTATAGCAATTCAGAGAAAAATATTAAGAGGGAATATATTATCAAGAAGGTATACCCAGATATTATTCTGATGCCGACAGTAGGTGTGAACGGCGTTATGTGGCAGGACATAACAGGGAAGAAGAGGGATACACCCGGACGCTTTATCTTGCCTGCCTTTACTGAAATAGATATGGATAACATGCTGGCCAGGGTTTTGGGCAGATTCAGATGGGAAATCTGCAGAACTGTTGAAGGCGCTATGTGGAATGACATAACAAAGAAATCATTGACCTCCGAATACACCTACTATTTGCAGTTTTACCGCAAAATGAGGGATTTGTCGGAGGAAAAGAAGGAAAAGATAAAAAATCAGATTCAGAGAGGAAGAAATATCAGGGAAGTATTTATAGCTGATTATTTAAGCTGGATTCTTTATGAGGCTTCGGGAGCCATTAAGCTGACCAAGCCGGCCAGGGAGATTTTGGCCACATACTGCCCCTTCTCCAGGAAAATTCGTGAGCAGCTAAAAATGCAGCCTATATTTGAGGAGGCTATGAACCGCTATTATTCCGAGAAGAAGAAAAAGATTCGGGAAATAGAAGGACGCTACCGTATGCTGGAGAAGGAAAACATCGAGATAACACAGGAGCTGATGGATACCCTGACATATTATAAGGAGTCCTAAAAAAATATAAGCAAAATACAAATTTGCCGGCATGCCTTCATTACATATAGCTTGTAGAATCAGCGCATTAATGATAGTATATAATTGCTGGATATGTTAAGGCCGCGATAGCTTTTACATAGGAGGTTAGTCATGGGAAGCTACGAGAATATAATTAAGCTTGAAGAGATGAAAAAGAAGGTTGAAGAAGGCGACCTGGAGACGGCACAAAAAATCCTTGATACTATGGATCTTAAGAAGATAAAGAATATCCTGGATATGAAGCTGATAGCTGAAGTATATGAAGGCAACGGCAAATATGAGGAAGCAAAGGATTTCTATTTAAAGATATATGAGAAGACCCGATCACGAAAATCCCTTTTTGATTTACTTAATATAATAATCAAGCTGGGTGATGTCGAGGAAGCCGGGTATTATTATGAGCAGTATGAAAGGATTGCTCCCGACGATTTTTACAATTATATATTTCGCTATTACATAGAAAAAATGAAGGGCGCTACATATGAAAGCCTCATCGACATTCTGGAGGAGCTAAAAAAACGGGAATATATAGAGAAGTGGGCCTATGAGCTGGCTAAGCTATATTATAAGGCAGGTATGGAGCAGAAATGCATCAGGGAGTGCTCAGATATCATCCTATGGTTTGGAGAGGGCCCTTATGTTGAAAAGGCAAAGCTTTTGCGCTCCTATTATATGGGTGAGACTGACAAGGAAAAGATTATGCAGGAGTTAAAGCGCCGGGCGGAGTCAAAAGGCGCTATGCCTGCTTACTCTTCCGATACGGAGCCGGAGCTTTCCTTAGAGAGTGAAAATGCTGATGAGGAAAGTAAAAGCAATGAAGAGGATAGTGGCGAAAAAGAGCCGGGGCATAGAATCCATGAAGATTTGGAGTATAATTTGAGCCGGGATGTCCAGTATTATATGAATGAGGAAGCAGCTGCTTATGCCGGATATGAGGAAGCATATGCCGAATACAGGGAAGCAACCGCTTATTCCGAATATGAGGAAGCAGGATATTATGAGCAGGCCGGCTATGATGCTTCGGAAGCGGCTGAATATGATTACTCATATAATTCTGATTATACATATGACTATTCGTATAAGCATGCGGGTTCAGATGAAGAGCAGCCCGAGGCTTTTTTGGCAGATGAAAATATTGCCGAAAGTGGCAATGAATATGATCTATTTGCCTGGCTGGATGATAAGTATGGCTTTGAGCCATATGAGCTTTTTGGCGATTATCTCAAAGATGAGGAAATAAAGCTTCAGCTGATACAATGTCTTGAAAACATCCTCGTGGATGAAAATAATAATATATTAATGCTGATAAGCGGAACTGCCGGTTCCGGAAAAACAAGCCTGGCGAAAAAGCTTGCAATATTTTTAAATATTATAGGCAGGCTTAAGTCACAAAAGCTGGCCAAAATCAGCGCGGAAAAGCTGAATACGATTGATATATTCACTAAAAAGGAAGTTATTAAGGATTGCTGTCTTGTCATAGAAAATGCAAGCTCACTGACTGAGAGCACACTGGAAAGGGTTCTTGAATTATCGAATGAGCTGCCATCTGCACTGCCTGTAGTATTTGAGGAAAATACGGAGAAGATAAACAAGCTCTTTGAGGAGCATCCGGTTTTGATGGATTTACTGCAGAACAGAATTTATTTGCAATAATGGATAAAAGCTGATAAAGTATAGTATTGTTGTGAGCAGATGGGTTTTTGTCTTTGAATGGTGCCGGAAGCTAAAGCTTCATATAGTAGCAGCAAATGGACAATTCATATATTTTTCCCACCGAAAACAATGCATTTATAAAGGAAAAAGCATTAATAATAATATTAGCCATATATGGTTGGTCATTTGATTTGTGCAATTGTCCTAAAAGTAATGCATCAAATTTTTACTTAAAAAAGGATGTTTTATTTAAAAAATAATTTACAAAACACTTTATTGTGGTATAATCAAATTGGCAACTAATTTTAACAAAAATTAGCTAATTTTATTATGCATTTTATACAAACTTAAGTTCGATAAATATACGCAAATTTATAGAGGTGTGCAATGGAGCAGTATATTATTAAAGGTGGTAAACCACTGGTTGGTGAAGTGACAATAAGCGGTTATAAGAATGCTGCGTTGGGTATTATTGCAGCATCCATTATGACAGATGAAACCGTTAAGATAGAGAATGTACCTAATATATCAGACATTAATATCCTTTTGCAGGTTATAGAGCAAATTGGAGCCAAGGTAGAACGGGTAAACAAAAATACCATTAAAATAAATGGCAGCAAAATTAACAGTCATACCGTCGACATGGATTATGTCAGAAAGCTGAGAGGTTCGTACTATCTGGTGGGAGCCCTGCTGGGAAAATGCAGGAGAGCCAATGTGGCTCTGCCGGGAGGCTGCAATATTGGATCGCGGCCGATAGACCAGCATATAAAGGGCTTTGAGGCATTAGGTGCTTATGTAAAAATCGAACGAGGATTAATATGTGCCCAATCAGAAAGACTGCAAGGAGCACATATATATTTTGACTGTACAAGCGTGGGTGCTACCATCAATACGATGCTGGCTGCCAGCATGGCTGACGGCTTAACTATTCTTGAAAATGCTGCCAAGGAGCCGCATGTTGTTGACGTGGCAAACTTCCTGAACAGTATGGGTGCCAACATCAAGGGTGCCGGTACCGATGTGATCCGTATCAAGGGTGTATCAAAGCTGCATGGCAGCGAATATTCCATAATTCCTGACCAGATTGAGGCAGGTACCTTTATGTTTGCTGCGGCTGCAACAAAGGGTGATATTCTGGTCAAAAACGTTATACCGAAGCATCTTGAGGCATTTACAGCCAAGCTTATTGAAATAGGAGCGCAAATAGAGGAATATGACGACGCAGTACGTGTCAGGGCCTTTGGCAGACTGGGCAATACCCATGTAAAAACCCTGGTTTATCCTGGTTTTTTGACAGATATGCAGCCTCAGATGACCACTCTTTTAGCTGTTTCTTCCGGAACCAGTATTGTTACGGAGAATATATTTGAGAACAGGTTTAAATATGTTGATGAATTGTGCAGGATGGGCGCCAAGATAAAGGTAGAGAGCAATACGGCCATTATCGAGGGAGTTGAAAAGCTTACCGGAGCAGTCGTTTCAGCACCTGATTTGCGCGGGGGAGTAGCCCTTGTTATGGCAGGACTGATGGCTGACGGCTTTACAATAGTAGAGAATGTGGAATATATTGAAAGAGGCTATGAGAATTTTGAAAGCAAGATGCAAAAGCTTGGTGCATTGATGATAAAGGTTGATTCCGATGATATTAAGGCTATCAAGAAGTTCAAGCTAAAGGTAGGTTGATTATAAACATATTTTATGCAAATATGGCTTTAAAAAGGCTGTACGCTTAAGACTTAAGCGAAACAGCCTTTTTTGGTGCGCTAGCATGGGCGCAATCCATAGCTTTCATATAGCTTTTTCAAAAGTAATTTAATAAAATATAAATATTTCAGCCAGGCTTTGCTGTTATACAGATTAGCTTAATGCTGTTATATGGACATCCCTTTGCTTTGACAAATCAATGAAGGTATCACCAACCAGTACAACAGGCTTTGACAGTTCTATTTTGTTAATCAGCACAATTTCTCCTGTCATTCCATTGCTGAGCCTAACGGTGTTATGTATATAGGTTTGCGCAATACCTTCAAGGAAGGTCGTGATATATGCCGGATCATACTTGGTAAAGCCCTCCGATTCAAATATTGACAATACTTCAAAGGGACACATGGGCCCCCGATATACTCTGGCACAGGTCATGGCATCATAGACATCTGCTATGGCTACAAGTCTGGCAAAGGGATCAATCTGATCGGTGTGCAAACCGTAGGGATATCCGCTTCCGTCACAACGCTCATGGTGCATAAGTGCAGTATTCTTAATTCTTTCATCAATATCCTTATTCATTAAAATCTGATATCCACTTACAGCATGCTGCTTTACCGTATTATACTCCTCGTCAGTCAGCTTGTCCGGCTTTGTAATAATGGAAGAAGGGATAAATATTTTGCCTATATCATGGAGCAAGCCTGCCAGGGTGATTGCCTCCAGATCATACTGGGAAAAATTAAGCCATCTGCCGATTACATTGCTGATTAAGGCTACATTCAGGCTATGTACATATGTAGTATCATCGTAATTTCTGATGCAATGAAGCATATTTAAAAGATCAATGCTTGAATTGCACAGAAGCAATATATTGCTGATATCTGCCAACAGCTTCCTGATATCCAGATCAATCTTTTCCTTAATGACTTTATTAATAGATTCCCTGAAATCACTGAAGGTATTTGCATATGCCAGGTGAAAACGTTTGAAGCCTTCACTCGTTCTGATTTTATTAAAGTATGAACTTTGTTCATCATCAATAATAACCTTAGGATTAGCGATTGACTTTACCCAAATTTCCTCAATAGAATAGAATTCCAGCCGGGCTATGATTTTATCAGTCAGGGTGGTGTTTTTTAAAATTACCAGATGATTGTCCATGGTATATACATCATCAGCAACAACCATGCCGGGCAAGGCCTGACTAATGGGTATTTTAATAGCTTTCTTCCGTTCCATTTGGTTCTTATGCGGGACTCCTTTCAAAATAGTTAAAAATATAAGCTAACTATTAATTTAAGTATATGAAAATATACCCTTTTAGTCAACCGCTCTGATGAAATGTTTTGTCGGAAATAATAGATAAATAGTACTATTTTGAATCGTATCTTGTGCAATAGTACCAATGTATCAGTTCTATATGCCTATTTAAAATAAGTTGTTTTCAGATAAAAACATATTTAGATAACATGTACTAATGTTTAATATGTATGACATTAGTGCTATTGATTTTTTAAAATTAGTGCTATTGATTTTTTAAAATAGCTTGACATCACAGGCATGATAGTATATCCTTAATACAAATTAAATAATAAATTACCATTCTCTTATTCCGAGTGGCGGAGAGTCAAGGCTCTGTGAAACCACGGCAACCCCTTTCATGGAAGGTGCCAACCTGAGCGAGAAATCGAACAATAAGAGGATTTGATAAAATCAACTGTCAAGTCCGCTTCATGCGGATTTTTTTATCCTATTAAATAATATGACAGGATATAGCAGAAGCTTATATAAGGACATGACCAGATGATTGTAAAGAATGCTTTATAAAGTAATATTTAAATGGCAAAATATGGTGCATGCATAAAGTATATAGACTTTGAGCATGATTGCTACGAATAGTGAGAATGGGAAAATATCAATATAATGGAGGATATTTAATGAAAAAGAGATTATTTACATCAGAATCTGTGACTGAAGGTCATCCTGATAAAATATGCGATCAGATCTCGGATGCGGTTCTGGATGCTTTGCTGGCAAAGGATCCGATGAGCAGGGTGGCATGTGAAACGGCAATTACAACCGGACTGGTACTGGTTATGGGCGAGATTACGACTGAGGCATATGTAGACATTCAGAAAATAGTAAGAGACACCATCAGGGAAATAGGCTACGACAGATCAGAATATGGCTTTGACGCCAATACCTGCGGCGTAATTGTTGCTTTGGACGAGCAGTCAAGAGATATAGCAATGGGTGTTGACAATTCCCTTGAGGTAAAGGAAAATCTGACAGAAGATGAGCTTGCCAAAATAGGCGCAGGCGATCAGGGTATGATGTTTGGCTATGCCACAAATGAAACAGAGGAATATATGCCATTCCCTATTTCTCTTGCACATAAACTGACAAAGCAGCTGGCCAAGGTAAGAAAGGACGGTACACTTAAGTATCTTCGTCCTGATGGAAAGGCCCAGGTTACTGTAGAATATGATGAAAACGGCAAGCCGATGCATTTGAATGCGATAGTATTGTCAACCCAGCATGATGAGGAAGTAACTACAGAGCAGTTGCGCAGGGATGTTAAAAAGCATGTCCTGGATGTGATCCTTCCGGCAGATATGATAGATGAAAATACAAAAATTTATATTAATCCTACCGGACGCTTTGTCATAGGTGGACCAAACGGCGATTCCGGTCTGACAGGACGCAAGATTATTGTCGACACCTACGGCGGATACGCAAGACACGGCGGTGGTGCGTTTTCCGGCAAGGACTGCACCAAGGTTGACCGTTCGGCATCCTATGCCGCCCGTTATGTGGCAAAGAATATTGTTGCCGCAGGTCTGGCTGACAGGTGCGAGATACAGCTGTCCTATGCAATCGGTGTGGCCGAACCCACTTCAATTATGGTTGACACTTTTGGTACAGGCAAGCTTGATGATGAAGTGCTTGTTGACATCGTCCGCAAGAATTTCGACCTTCGTCCTGCAGGCATTATAAAAATGCTGGATTTAAGAAAGCCTATCTATAAGCAGACAGCCGCCTACGGGCATTTTGGAAGACTGGATCTGGATCTGCCCTGGGAAAGAACTGACAAGGCTGAAATACTAAAGAAGTATCTGAAGTAAGTTATAGTTTTAGGCTACAAATAAAGCCTGCAGCCTGTCGGATAAGATTACTCCTGACCATATTTGCATCAGCAGATACAAGAAAACTGAAAAATATTCAGGATAATAATTATGATAATATTATATGTAACATTATTATAGCTGAAAAATAACTGACCACATATCACGGGAATTTTTGCTTACTGATATGTGGTCAATGTTTTTTACAGGCCATATATATTAATTAGTTCAGATTAACCAGTTTTTTAACTAAATTGTCATACTCATCTGATTCAGATAAGGACTGACTAAAATTCTTAAGAGCTCTCACAAAGCTCTTTATTGAGTTTAGTCAGGTTGATACAGGATTAATTAATGAAAACTTTATAATTATAAGATTTATTTTTTGTGCAAAGGATAAAATTGCGTGGTATACTTAAGATGATACAATACACTCATAAGCAGGCAAATCGCTAAAGTTCAGCCTATGGAAGGGGAGAACCATGAAGCTTAAGGAAAGGCTGTTTACAGCTTTTTTTATAATGATATTAATGCCTGTTATATTGCTTACCATAACGGCATGTACCATAGTCAGCCTGCAGATAAACTCCATCCAAAAGTCATATGATTTGGAAGGCGGTACTGTTCAAATAATCACAAACCCGATCCAGATTTTAAATCGGCTTACAAGAGGGGCTTATAATGAGATAAAGCTTGCCGTATTAAAAACTCCTGAAAAGCTTGAGGATGAAGAATTTATAAAAAAGCTGAACAATGAGCTGCTGAATAAATATTCCTTCATCCTGGTGCGGAAGGATGACAAATTCATCTTTGTAGGCAATGAGGAAAAACTGGACAAAATAAAAGAAAGCCTGCAGGAGTTCGGTAAAAATAACACAGATGTTGATGGCGGGACCTATATAGGAGGAAAGCATCCTGTTCTGATAAAGGCGCAGGACTTTTACTTTTCCGATGGAGATGAAGGAACCATCTTTGTTATAACTGATCTGAACACCTTGGTTCCACAGCTCAAAACCCTGGTTTTTCAAAGCGCCGTTTCCTTTATTATAATTTTGTGCTTCACAGCTGTTATATTAACCCTTTGGATTTACCGGAGCGTCCTAAGACCGCTCAACAGGCTGAGAAAGGGTATGAACAAGATAAAGGAAGGGGATTTGGATTATTCAGTCGTGTCGGATACGGATGATGAGATAGGGCAGCTGTGTGAAGACTTTGAGCAAATGAGAATAAGGCTTAAGGAGCTGATTAATTCCAGACTGGCATATGAGGAGGAAATCAGGGAGCTGATTAGCAATATCTCCCATGATCTGAAAACTCCCTTAACTGCTATTAAAGGATATGCCGAGGGTCTGATAGACGGTGTTGCCGATACCGAGCAGAAGCAGGAAAAATACCTGAAAACGATCATGACCAAGGCAAATGACATTTCAATTCTGGTGGACGAGCTGTCCTTTTATGCCAGGATAGACTGCAACACCATTCCCTATAGCTTTAAGGAAATAAATTTAAATGAATACTTCAATGACTGCATTGAGGAGCTTAACTTTGATTTTGAAATTAAAAATATTGAGCTGGTTTTTGAAAATGAAACCGAGCCGGATACCAGTGTTGTAGCTGATGCCGAGCAGCTGAAGAGGGTAATTAATAATATTATTGGAAATTCTATAAAATATCTTGATAAAGATAAAAAGAGGGGCTGTATAAGAATACATCTTAAGGATATGGGCTCCTTTGTCCAGGTGGAAATTGTGGACAACGGTATTGGAATCCATGAGGCTGATTTGCCCTTTATCTTTGATCGCTTTTACCGGGCTGATGCATCCCGCAATTCCAGAAAGGGTGGCAGTGGCCTGGGGCTTGCTATAGCAAAGAAAATAATTGAGGATCATTCCGGCCGGATTTGGGCTGAAAGTGAAATAGGCAAAGGAACGACAGTGTTCTTTACGCTGAAGAAATATGAAAAGGACAGGACGGGAACAGACAATTAATATAAAGATATATTTTCAACTAAGCCTGGCTTTGGCTTGCATGTGAATTTGGGAGGGAGATATAGTGAGTAAAATTCTTATTATTGAGGATGAATTGGCAATAGCTGAGCTGGAGAAGGACTATCTGGAGCTGAGCGGCTTCGATGTTGAGGTGGAGACATCCGGAGATGTTGGCTTGACTAAGGCATTGGAGGAGGATTATAATCTTATAATCCTTGATTTGATGCTGCCCAATGTTGACGGTTTTGAGATATGCAAGAGAATACGTGAGGTAAAAAACATACCGATAATCATGGTATCCGCCAAAAAGGATGACATTGACAAGATAAGAGGGCTTGGCCTGGGGGCTGATGATTATATGACAAAGCCCTTCAGTCCCAGTGAACTGGTAGCCAGGGTCAAAGCGCATCTGGCGAGATATGAGCGGTTAATTGGTTTAGGTATTAAGGAAAATGAAACAATTGAAATTCGCGGACTTAAGATTGATAAAACAGCCAGACGGGTTTTCCTTAATGGAGAGGAAAAAATATTTACCACCAAGGAATTTGACTTGCTGACCTTCCTGGCTGAAAACCCCAACCGTGTCTTTACAAAGGAGGAGCTCTTCCGGGAAATATGGGACATGGAGTCGGTAGGAGACATTGCAACCGTAACAGTGCATATTAAGAAGATCCGTGAAAAGATCGAATATGATACCTCAAAGCCCCAGTATATTGAGACCATTTGGGGCGTAGGCTACCGCTTCAAGGTATAAGCCTTGGCAGATATTAAATGGACTTCTGGCTTAATCTGCCGTTTTGTAATTAAGCATTGCGACAGACATAAGCAATAGATGCGGCAGGAAAAATTATCATATCCGGTATTGACAATTTATTAACAATGTGCTAATCTGATATCAGCCGATTTAAAAGGTTATTCCTGATGAAAAGGCATAGGCTTAATAGGAGAAATCGTACTGATTAAAGGGCATTCCGAATAGTAAGGCGATTGACCATGATACAACCATACCACCTATGCTTATACTGCATAGGTTTTTTTAATTTAAATCAGCTAGTATTTGCAGAAAAATAGATGGCTGATCTGTATGGCGGGTAAATACGGCGTTTGCTGAAGAAGAAGAAAGGAGTAATCATGGATAATACTACAAGGGTTGCCTTGATAGGTATAATAGTTGAGAATATGGATGCTGTAGAGAGGCTGAACAGCCTGCTTCACGAATATAGCAGCTATATAATCGGCAGGATGGGAATCCCATATAGGGAAAAGAATATCAGCATAATAAGTGTTGTGGTGGACGCACAGGCGGATATAATCAGTAGCTTGGCCGGCAAGCTTGGTATGATTATGGGCATCAGCGTAAAAACTATTTACTCAAAAAAATAAGTCTTGCTTTCATCAGGCTGACTGTCCGATATGGGCAGAGATATCGGTGATTCGTGATCATTAAAATTGGAGGTAGTGATTATATGAAAAAAATAAGTGTTATTGTAATGCTGCTGTTTAGTCTTGCAGCTTTGGCTGCCTGTGCAGGAAAAATGCAGGTGAATAAGCAGCCTGAAGAAAATCCGGCAACTGTCATGCCAACGAGTACCCCTCAGGAGGAGACTGAACCTGTCAGTGAAGCTCCTGCGGATGATACAGCGGATGTACCGGCCGATAAGGAAAAAATAACAATAAACATAGCTGCCCTAAAGGGACCTACTGCAATTGGCATGATTAAGATTATGGAGGATGCACTAGTTTCAAAAACTGTCAACAGCTATAACTTTATCATAGCCGGTGCTGCGGATGAGATAACTGCAGGCATTATCAAGGGAGAGATTGATATAGCCGCCATTCCCTGCAATCTTGCATCAGTCCTGTATAATAACACTGAGGGCAAGATAAAGATGGCAGGAATCAATACCCTTGGTGTTTTGTACATCGTAGAGACAGGCAACAGTATAAACTCTGTTGAGGATCTTAAGGGAAAAACCATATATTCCACAGGCCTGGGCACCACACCCCAGTATACACTTAATTATTTGCTGAATGCATATGGAATAGATCCGGAAAAGGATCTGACCGTAGAATATAAATCTGAGGCTACAGAGGTGGCAGCCATTTTAAACGAGGCCGATAATGCTATAGCAATGCTGCCCCAGCCCTATGTTACAACTGTTATGATGAACAATGAAAAGCTGAGAATAGCGCTTGATCTAGCTAAGGAATGGGAGGCTGTCAGCAGCGATAGCAGCTCTGTTGTTACAGGCGTAGTAGTGGTAAACAAGGACTTCCTTGAAAACAACAAGGAGGCCTTTGACGCCTTTATGACCGAGTATGCATTGTCGGTGAAGTATGTAAATGAAAATATTGATGAGGCTGCAACGCTGGTTGAAAAATTTGATATATTCAAGGCGGCGCCGATAAAGAAGGCAATTCCCTACTGCAATATAGTACTAATTCAGGGCGAAGAGATGAAGCAAAAGGCAGGAGGTTATCTTGCAGCTCTTTATACCCAGAATCCAAAGGCAGTCGGCGGTAAGCTTCCTGATGACAGCTTCTACTATATGCCATAAATTATTGGCTGCAGTATCTGCCTGAGGCTTATTTAAGGCAAAGGCGGTTTTGATTGATTTCCCTTAAAAAAAGAGAACTAATGAAAGGAGCCAAATTCAGATGAATAAGCCCCATATAAAACGGATTAGGTCCTATAGCGAAAGACTGCTTGTTGTCTTTTTTTGGCTCCTTGTATGGGAGCTAATAAGCAGGCGGATTAAACAGGTAATTATTCTGCCCTCTCCCCTTATGGTGGCAGATGCGCTGCTACAGCTGTGTCAAACGTCCGGGTTCTGGAAGGCCATATTATTTTCATCACTGAGGATAATAGGCGGCTTCGGGCTGGGTTTGACAATTGGCACAATGCTGGCGGTGACTGCTTATAATTTCAATATTATAAAGCTGCTTATCACCCCATTGATGAAGCTGGCGCAGGCAATGCCTGTCGCCTCCTTCATCATTCTTGCTTTAATCTGGATTAAATCAAAAAATTTATCAGTGCTGACATCCTTTATGATGGTAATGCCCATAGTTTATGCCAATATATATCAGGGACTGGCATCTGCGGATGAGAAGCTGCTGCAAATGGCCAGGGTATTTCGCATCGGCAGATGGAGAAGGGTAAAGGCCATATATCTTCCTGCAATAGTACCGCATTTTGTTGCAGCCATTTCGGTGGGAGTCGGCCTTTGCTGGAAAGCCGGCATCGCCGCAGAGGTAATCGGTATTCCGTCAGGCTCGATAGGGCAAAGGCTTTATGAGGCAAAAATATATCTTATGACCAAGGAATTATTTGCATGGACGGCCGTGATAATAATAATAAGCATCATCTTTGAGAGAATTGTTATGCTGCTGCTAAATCTGGTCAGTAAAAAAGGATCGAAAGGAGCTGCCAATGGACATACGGCTAATCAACCTGACTAAACGATTCGGGGATAAGACTGTCCTTGACAATGTAAATATCAGCTTTGCGGAGGGCAGGATAAGCTGTCTTATGGGCCCATCCGGAAGAGGCAAAACCACCGTTGCAAATTTGCTAATGGGCTTAATTAAGCCGGATTCCGGAACAATAGAAGGATGCAGGGGCAAGACAATAGCCGCAGTTTTTCAGGAGGACAGGCTAATTGAGCACTGGGATGCAGAGAAAAACATCCGGCTGGTATGTGATAAATCTGTGGATTCCGAACAGATTAGGGAGGAGCTGCAGAAGGTAGGCATTAATGATTACAAAAGCAAGGCTGTCGTCAGCTTTTCCGGTGGTATGCGCAGAAGAGTGGCCCTGGTACGGGCTTTAATGGCCAGGGGTGATATTATAATACTGGATGAGCCCTTCAAGGGGTTGGATGATGCCGTTAAAATGCAGGTTATTGAATATCTGAAAACTAAGACCAGGGGAAAGACTGTAATAGTAATAACCCATGACAGGACGGATGCCGCTCTCCTGAATGCAGACCTGATTACACTGGAATAATATATATTGTATTTCATTGCGGCTTCGTCTATAATACATAATTAAATATTAGAATTGATAAAAAGAATCAATGAAAAGAGGTTTATTCAATGCATATTACTATTACAGGCAATCTGGGCAGCGGCAAATCAACAATTTGCAGGCTGATGAGCGATAAGTATGGTTTTGAGGTTTACTCCACAGGCAAGATACAAAGAGAACTGGCAAGGCAAATGAATATGACCACTCTTGAGCTGAACCAGCTTATGTGCAGTGATAAAAAATATGATAATATGATTGATGATGAAACAGCCAGGATTTCAAGAGAAAACAGGGACAAGGATATTATATTTGATTCCCGTCTGGCATGGCATTTTGTGGAATATTCATTCAAGGTGTTTGTATCCGTAAGCCTTGATGTGGCGGCGGAACGGGTCATGAAGGACCAGAGAGGCAATGTGGAAAGCTATTCATCCCCTGAAGAGGCAAGAAAGCTGCTGGCTGAGCGGGCGGCTACAGAAAGAAAGCGCTATAAGGAGATTTATAATCTGAACTACATGGATTTTTCCAATTATAATCTGGTAATTGACAGTACCTTTAGTTCCCCTGACTTGATTGCCCGGATAATATATGAGGAAGCAAAAAAATTCTATGAAGATAATTACGGCTTTGGCGCAACCAGGCTTTTGCTTCCACCTGCAAGACTGATAAATCCGAATTGCATAACCGAGTCTGATAAGGAAGAGTTGCAGGCGTTAGTTAAGAAATATAAGCAGGTGGATTATAAAATCGATGATATTATTGAGGTAAAAAATCTTGATGGGGATTATGAGCCAGTGACAGATTTGGATAAGGTTAAGGCGGCCTTTTTGGCCGGAGTGCCATATATCCAGTCCAGGCTGGTGGAATAAGGCCTCCGGCAGCATATGGACCATAAGCTAAAATCTAATAAAATTAGATAAAGTATACTTTAAAATTACAAATTATCCCCAAGGATATTAAAATAAATATTTACAGAAACTATGGTTAAGAGGATTCATTTTATAATGAATTCTCTTTTTAATTCTAATGGAAGTTTACGAGCTTTTACAAAACCGAAGTCAAGCAAACACAGGCTGCTTTTGCTGTGAGATGCATTTGATTATATGCCGGCTGCTTAACTGTTTCATACATAGTGGCTTATATGGACGATTTCGGGCAAGCTATACCGCTGACTTAAAAATTGTCTGAAGGGGGATGAAGGCATGACGAGATGGGAAAATGACAGATTAAATCTTAAATTAATTGCAAGCCTGATAATAATTACCTTTATCGTGTATTTACTGTTCCGTTTTATGCTTGGACTGATACTGCCCTTTATCTTTGCCTATTTTCTCTCATGGATTATTCGCCCGGTAACCGAAAAGCTTTATGAAAAATTAAAGGTACCCAGGCTGATTGGGAGTACATTTTTGCTGCTTATACTATATCTGGTCTTTGGTACAGCTGTTTGCATGCTTGTAAATATATTGATAAGGGAAGCTATAGCAATAATAAAAAATCTGCCCGTTTATTTTGAAATGATAGCCGGCAGGCTGGACAGCGCCTGCAGTTATTTTGACAACCTGCTGGGCTTTGATGGCGGGACTGCGAGGGCTTTTCTTGATGAGAATATATTAAAGCTGCTCAATAATATAAAGGAAAGGCTTATGCCCGAGCTGACCCAGCACACCTTTACAATTGTAATCTGGATGGTGGGCTTTATAAGTATTATGCTGATTGTTTTTATTGCAGCCGTGCTTATTACAAAGGAGATTCCGGCCTTTCGCGAGAAATATGACGGCAATGCTATATATGAGGAATTCCACAGGATTACGGAGAGCCTCTCTGAGGCAGGTATGGCATATCTGAGAACCCAGCTTATAATTATGTTGATAGTTGCAGTAATCTGTGTTACAGCGCTTGTTATTATAAAAAATGATTATGCCCTGCTGCTGGGACTGGGCATTGCCATATTGGATGCCCTGCCCCTGATAGGTATCGGGCTGGTGCTAATACCCTGGATTATAATTTCTCTGATACAGGGTAAGCTGTATGTTGCAGCAGTTCTGTTTACTGCATTTTTGCTCTGTCAGATAATCCGTGAGGTTCTGGAGCCAAAGCTTCTGGGAAACAGAATAGGCATCAAGCCCCTATATACATTAATGGCAATGTATGCGGGTATAAAGCTCTTTGGTGTAGCAGGATTTATTCTGGGACCTGTAGGCCTGGTAATTATCAAAACAATATATAAGGCAATATTTTACAAGGGCATGCCCATAGAAGAAGCCGGAGCCGACTGATACAGAGAATGATGGGTGGAGAAGATTATCTTGACAAACTCCCGCTTCTGGAATAAAATGATCCTAATCTTCATGTAATTTTATATTTGACCGCTATGAAGAGGAATAGTAGATAAAGCAAGTATTTCAGAGAGAGAAGCATTGGTGGGAGCTTCTTATACACGCTTTATTGAACCGGCCTCGGAGCTTTGTATGAAAAAGCATATTACGGGAATATGCTTTCAAATGCAACGTATTCCGGCGTTAACGGCAAGAGTGAACTGCGTATTCGCAGTTAATCAGGGTGGTACCGCCGAGTCTTTCGGTCCCTAACGGGATCTGAAGGGCTTTTTTTATGGATAAAATAGCGGTGGTAACACTTACTGCGGCAAGACCCCTCAGGCTTGTGGCAGCATAATGACTCCATAAGAAGAACACTAAAATCAATATTATGGAAACTATTCAGACTGATTATAAAAGGAGAGAGATTATGGCACAGGATAAGAAATTTGTGGAAGCAATCACTTCCATGGAAGAGGATTTTGCGCAATGGTACACTGATGTTGTAAAGAAGGCTGAGCTGGTGGAATACTCCAGCATAAGAGGATGTATGATACTCAGGCCTCTGGGATATGCAATATGGGAGAATATTCAGAAGCAGCTGGATGCCGATTTTAAGGCTACAGGGGTTGAAAATGTCTATATGCCCATGTTCATACCTGAAAGCCTGCTGCAGAAGGAAAAGGATCATGTAGAAGGCTTTGCTCCTGAGGTGGCCTGGGTTACCCATGGAGGTGGGGAGCCTCTTACAGAGAGAATGTGCGTAAGACCTACCTCAGAGACCCTTTTCTGCGAGTTTTATTCAAAGATTATCCAGTCCCACAGGGATCTGCCTAAATTGTATAACCAGTGGTGTTCGGTAGTGCGCTGGGAGAAGACCACCAGGCCATTCCTTCGCTCTATGGAATTCTTGTGGCAGGAGGGCCATACTGCCCATGCAACTGCCCAGGAGGCTGAGGAAAGAACTATACAGATGCTGAATGTTTATGCCGACTTCTGCGAAAGGGTTCTGGCTATTCCAATGATTAAGGGTAAAAAGTCGGAGAAGGAAAAGTTTGCAGGAGCCAGGGAAACCTATACCATTGAAGCCCTGATGCATGACGGAAAGGCCCTTCAGTCAGGCACCAGCCACAATTTCGGCGACGGCTTTGCCCGCGCATTTGGCATTCAATATACCGACAAAAATAATACCCTTCAGTATGTACATCAGACCTCCTGGGGTATGTCAACAAGAATAATCGGCGCCATCATTATGGTACACGGGGACAACAGCGGATTGGTGCTGCCTCCGAGAATAGCGCCTACCCAGATAGTGATAATTCCTATTAACCAGAATAAGGAGGGTGTCCTTGATAAGGCCTGTGAGCTTAAGGAAAAGCTGGCAGCCTCCTATAAGGTAAAGCTTGATGATACCGACAAGAGCCCGGGCTGGAAATTTGCCGAGCATGAGATGCGGGGTGTACCTGTCAGAATTGAAATCGGTCCTAAGGATATTGAGGCTAACCAGGCAGTTATTGTAAGAAGGGATACAAGAGAGAAGATAATAGTTTCCCTTGATGAAATAGTCGCAAAGGCAGGCGATGTACTTGAAACCATGCAGGCCGACATGCTGGAGAGAGCAAGAAAGCACAGGGATGCCCATACCTATACTGCAAAGAATATGGAGGAGTTTGAGGATATAGTTGCCAACAAGCCCGGATTTATCAAAGCCATGTGGTGTATGGATGAGGCCTGCGAAAATGAGATTAAGGAAAGAACAGGAGCCACATCCCGTTGCATGCCTTTTGAGCAGGAGCATATTTCGGATACCTGTGTATGCTGCGGCAAACCCGCCAAGGTTATGGCATACTGGGGCAAGGCTTATTAAAGGAAGATAGATATTTTTATTTGCCGTATGGTATAATGTGAAAAAAATGACATACAGGATTGTTGCAGGAGGTCGTTATGAAATTTCACATTCCCCAAAAGGTTAATTATATTATAAAGGAGCTGAACAGGCACGGCTTTGAAGCATATGCTGTGGGAGGCTGCGTGCGCGATATGGTGCTGGGCAGGACTCCGCAGGATTGGGACATAACGACCTCCGCTACACCACATGAGGTTAAAAAGATATTCCGAAGAACTGTAGATACGGGAATAGAGCATGGTACCGTAACGGTTCTTATTGAAAAGGAGCATTTTGAGGTAACAACCTACCGGATAGATGGTGAATATGAGGATGGCAGACATCCCAAGCAGGTTTCCTTTACATCAAGCCTAAAAGAGGATTTAAAAAGAAGGGACTTCACAATTAATGCAATGGCCTATAATGAGGCCGAAGGCTTTGTAGATTTGTTCGGAGGGCTTGAGGATATTAAGGCAGGCCTTATACGCTGTGTGGGTTCCGCCGAGGAGCGCTTTGATGAGGATGCCCTGCGGATTTTGAGGGCGGTGCGTTTTTCCGCCCAGTTGGGCTTTGATATTGAAGCCGATACAATGAGGGCAATCAGGGCAAAAGCGCAGAATCTGGAAAATATCAGTGCAGAGCGGATAAGGGAGGAGCTTAGCAAGCTGCTTTTGTCGGAGCATACCGACAGGCTGAGGATTCTCTATGAAAGCGGAATCAGCAGGGTGATTTTGCCGGAGCTTGATAAAATGATGAAAACAGCTCAGAATAATATTCATCATATATATTCGGTGGGGGAGCATACCATAAAAACGGTTACCGAGGTGGCCTCCCCCCGGGCTGCAAGAGCCTTTGACGAAAAGGAAAGGCTGATACTTAAGTGGACTATGCTTCTTCATGATGTGGAAAAGCCCGGCACTAAAAGCATAGGAAAGGACGGCCAGGATCATTTTTATGGCCATGGTGAAAGAGGGGCCATAACAGCCAGAAGGGTTTTAAAACGCCTTAAATTTGACAATTATACCCTTGACAGGATTGAGCATCTGATAAGATGGCACAGCCACCGCTTTGTACTTACGCCGGAAGGCATGAGAAGGGCTGTATCAATGATTGGCAAGGAGCATATGGAGCTGCTTTTTGAGGTTATGCGGGCTGACATAAGCGCCAAAAATCCACAGCTGGCCGATCAGATGTATCAAATGCTGGAGGCTGCTCGCAGGCTTTATGCCGAAATGCTGAGCAGGGGAGACTGTGTCAGCTTAAAGGAGCTTAACTTAAAGGGCAAGGATTTAATAGAGGCAGGCTTAAAGCCCGGCAAAAGGATAGGTGAGATACTAAACCGGCTATTAGAGGAGGTTATTACAAGGCCGGAGCTTAACGATAAGGTGGCCCTCATGGAAATAGCAAAAAAAATAATAGCCGATGAGAAACCGGACGATAGCAGCGGCAATTAGAAGTTGATTGAATGCTTCCTGGAGACTGAATATTAAGGTGCTGAATTAACAAATATAAATTACAAATATCAAAAAGCATAAACTAACAAAACGGCAGTAGTGCATATACAGATCTGCAGGTAAAAGCCTGCAGGTGGTATATACCTGCTGCCGTTATCTGTTTATCAAAAAGAAAATCAATCCTACCGGGCTTTGTGTAAGCAGCGGCTGTCGTTGTGAATTTATTCCGGAATATTAATATTATTTAATCATTAAATACTATACCAAATCATAATATTAGTAAGACGGGTTTTTCGTTTGTTAATCGGGCTGATTGCAAGCATAAAGTATTAGTTAGGGGGATTGGTTGTGGAGGATAGAAGCCAGGAAGCATTAAAACGATATCGTCTGAAAATCTACAATATGTATAAAGCCCGAGGAGCTTATATAATCGAATCCGATAACGGCTTAAAGCTATTTAAGGTTTTTGAAGGCTCAAGAAACAGGGCTTTGTTTGAACATAAGATCAAGGAGCATTTGTATCAGAACGGCTACCCGAATGTGGATTTGTTTGTTAAAACTATTGATGATGATATTATATCCGAGGATAGCAACGGTTGCCAATATATTATGAAAAACTGGTTCTGGGGTGAGGAATGTAACCTGCTGGATTTGTCCCAGGTTGAAGCGGCGTCAGCCAATTTGGCCACACTTCATAATATAATGACAGGCATAGATTTTAACCAGGAGCAGATCCGGCATAATGTATCTGCCGATCTGGCGGCTACCTTTGATAAGCGCAACCGGGAGCTTAAGCGGGTCAAGGCATATATCCGGGAAAAAAGGCAGAAGAATGAGTTTGAGCTCTGTTATCTGACCTACTATGATGATTTTTATGAGCATGGCCTTCTTGCCCTGCAGCAATTGACAAGCTCATGCTATGACAGGCTTGTTGAGGAGGCGGTGCAAAAAAGGCAGGTTTGCCATGGCAATTATACCTATCACAATATTATCATGATGAAAAACAAGATGGAGGCCATAACAAAAACATATATACCGCCAGGATGGATTAACAGGCAGCCGGTCACTATCAGCGAGCTGTCAGGCGGCAGTGAGGCGATAGCTACAACCAATTTTGAAAAGGCTTATATTGGCCTGCAAATTTACGACCTATATCAGTTTATACGCAAGGTCATGGAGAAAAACGACTGGGATGCCTGCTTTGGCAACAGTATTATTGACTCCTATGACCGCATCAGGCCCATTACAAGGGATGAGATGAGAATTCTTTACATACTGCTTTTATATCCGGAGAAATTCTGGAAGATAACCAACTATTATTACAACAGCAAAAAATCCTGGATATCCGGCCGAAACACACAGAAGCTGAAGCTGATAGGTGAGCAGAACACTAAAAAGGAGCTCTTTCTTAAATCAATGGAGGCACTTTTGTAGCCTGTATAAACAGATAAAGGCAAATTTAGTGCAAGAGTCTGTGTTGATAGCATAGATCCTTTTTATTATAATTGAATTAGTTATAATGGTAGGTTATAATTATTATTGTAAAATGTAAACGGATATTCTGTGGTTTGCAGGGCAGAAGGCCATAGAAGCTAAAATTATAATGAGGAAGTTGAAATGCTGGTAAGTGGAAAGGAACAAAAGAACAGCTATCAGATAAATCTAAGGCTGATACTTGGCCTTGTTATTGTACTGGGCTTTTTTACTGCTATTATAATAACTACCATGCTTACGGCATCCGAGCGGGTGACTAAAAAAAGCCGGATAAATAGCGATGGTCAAAATCAGGAGACATTTGTGCAGCAGAGGGACGAGAATAAAGCTTCCCTTCCTGGAGTGTTTAAAATGCTGGATGAAGGCAGCAGGCAGGTTAGTATTTTTGATATCTCAGGCCGGAGAGAGCTGCAGCTAAGCTATAGCGGTGCTTCAAACATCCGGGATGAATTTGGCCAGATAATAGCCATAAGTCAGATTGAGCCGGGAACCATGGTTGAGCTGTCTTATATTAAGGACAGCGGTAAACTGACGGATATGATTATATCAAACAAAGCCTGGAAGTATGTATCGGTCTCCAATTTTATGCTGGATCCGGATACGCGCACGATGAAAATAGCCAAAAAGCAATATAAACTGGCAGATGAGCTTATGGTGCTGGACGGGAATGATTTTGTTTCAATATATGAAATTGCACAGCAGGATGTCTTAACAGTATGGGGATATGAAGAAACCATATGGTCTGTAATTGTCACCAGGGGACATGGATATGTAAAATTGAAGGACTATGAGGACTTTTTAGGGGATTATATAACTGTCGGATATGAAGCTATGCAGCGGATTACTGAGGACATGACTATAACGGTCAGGGAAGGCGACTTTAATCTGACGGTTGAGAGCGGTGATTTCTCTGCTACGATACGAGTAAGGGTAAAGCGTAATGAGATAACCTATGTATCCCTGAAGGAGCTTGGGCCGAAGGCGCCGAAATACGGCAGTGTAGCCTTTGACATCAGTCCCTTTGGAGCAGATTTATACATTAAGGGTGAATTAAGATCTTATGCAAATGAAATAGAGCTGCCCTATGGAACATATCCGATTAAGGTTATGCTTGGCGGCTATGTCAGCTATGAAGGCAATCTCAATGTGGATAGTCCGGCTAAAACCATTAAAATCATCCTGCCGGAAAGCTCCAGTGATAAGAAGGTTGAGGTAACCGAAACTAATACCCAAAGCAGCGCAGGCGATAAAACAGGCAGCCCTGTCACAGATAAGCACGGGAGCAGCAATAATGGAGACGGCAATGGCAGTTCCGATTTTATCGTAATTGGCGATAAAATTATTGATACAAAGCATCAAATACATGTACAAAAGCCGGTGGGGGCATCCGTTTATCTTAACGGTGAGTATATGGGCACTTCTCCTGTCAGCTTCAGCAAAATTATCGGCTCCCATGTGATAACCTTTATCAGGGAGGGATATGAAACAATGAGCTATACCGTTGATGTTATAAATGACGGAAAGGATGCTTATTTTAAATTTGACGATCTTGTTCCTAATGCGATAGTGCCCGAAGAATAGATTTTATGCAGGCTTTTGTCGCATTAGGCCGGATCAGGTATCATTTTATAAAAAAATAAGCGTGTATGGAATATTTTGTAAAACGATTTTTAAACCTCTCTCTTTTCAAAGCTTATAACATAGGCTATAATTGTTGTAAAATTATGGAAAAGAGGGGTTTTTTATGTTACAGTACATATATGAGAATAATATAATAAACTATACCTATATGGGACTGTGCACATTAGGTTTGCTTATTCGTATTATTGTTAATCTGGTATATAAAAGATTAGTTAAGGAATCAGACATTGACAGGCTTGGTGAAACAAGGAACAAGATGCTTAACAGGGTTAAAAAGAAATTTGAGGCCTGTTATAAATTAAAGATAGGTGTTAATAATGTGGATATCTTTGTGGATAAAAGTATCTTAAAGCACCGTTTTTGTGGAATACTCTTATCCACATGGGATAATGCAGGTGGACAAGTTCTCTTTCTGAACCTTCTGCTGGTGCCGGTGGCCGCAGTTTTCGGCGCTGCATACGGATGTGGACAGGAGCAGATTATGAGGGCAGGAGCTGTGGGTATTTTATCGAGTGCCGTTTTAATCCTTGTGGATAAAAGCATAAATATCCCCTTAAAAAGAAATATGCTTCGTATAAATCTGCTGGAGTATCTTGAAAACTACTGCAAGGTGAGATTGGAAAATCCGGAATTGGCGGAGCAGTACCGTCAGGAATATGGCCAGATGACGGAGGCTTATGAGCAGGCCGGTGCGGCTGATGCCTTGTTGTATGAGGCTAAGGATGAATTAAGCCGCAGAAGACAGGCCAAGCTTAAAAAGGAAGAGGAAAAGAGACTCCTGGCAGCCAGGAAGGAAGAGGAGCTTAGAAGGGCAGAGGAGGCAAGGAAAGAGGAGGAAAGAAGAAGGCTTGAGGAAAGACGCCGTCTGGCAGCTAAGCGCAGAGAGGAAGAAAGACTCAGGCTTGAGCAGGAAAGGGCAGCCATAGAGGCCAGGCTTGCAGAAATGAAGAAAAAGGTGGAGCAGCAGCAATTTTTAAATGAGAATCAGGCAGAAGCAAAGGATAGTGAGGAAAGCGTTGCAAAGATGGATGACAAGATAGCTGCAGCAAATGTAATCGAGCATGAGGAGGTTAAGAGCGCTTCCATTGATCAGGAGGAAGCTTTGATGGCCGACAGAGCTGCTGAGGAAGAGGAGGCCGAATATGCGCAGACCGTCAAGGCACCGATTAGAGACAGGCAAATCAAGTCTGCAGCAAGAAGCAGCAAAAGCAAGTCAAGCCTGCAGGAGGACAAGCTTATTGAGGATGTCCTCAGAGAATTTTTTGCATAAGGGATAATAATCAATAAGAAACTATATTTATTAAAAGGCAATTGCTTATCCAGGTGGAATGGCGGTTGCCTCTTGTTTTTATTACGATAAATTCGTATGGTTCTATTGAACTGATTAACCTGACAGATATACCGATTTATGAGTTTTTGCCAAAAGCTCCTGTGCAATTTACTTAAAAGTTTTACTGTATAAAGCATTGAATAATTAGTATGCCTTTGTTAGAATATAAAGCTATAAAGAATTATTGGAAAAACTTTTGCATCAAATTGGGATCCGGCACAAAGGATGGCTGCAGGATCATTTTTTGGAGGGAGATTTATATGGCAAAGAGGGTTTCATTAGATTTATCGGTTTCAAAAAAGTTTATATCATTATCAGAATTAAATATGATTAAGCCAATGGTGCTGGCCGCCGGCCAGATGCTGACTGCCGGTACGGGAGCCGGAAGTGATTATACAGGCTGGCTGGATCTTCCCGTTAATTATGATAAAGAGGAATATGAGCGTATTCTTAAGGCAGCAGCCAAAATCAGAGAGGATTCCGAGGTTCTTTTGGTGATAGGTATCGGTGGCTCATATCTAGGTGCAAGAGCAGCCATAGAATTTTTAGGCCACAGCTTTTACAATAATCTATCCAGGGATGTAAGAAAAGCACCGGAGATTTATTTTTGCGGCAATAATATGAGCAGCTATTATATCCGGCATTTGATAGATATTATAGGTGACAGGGATTTTTCCATTAATGTTATAAGCAAGTCGGGTACCACAACTGAACCTGCGATAGCTTTCAGGATTTTCAAAAAGCTCCTGTATAAAAAATACGGCAGCAGGGAGGCGGCAAAGAGAATATATGCCACAACAGACAAGGCTGCTGGAGCTTTAAAGAAGATGGCGGATGAGGAAGGATATGAAGCATTTGTTGTTCCGGACGATATAGGAGGGCGCTATTCTGTGCTTACCGCTGTAGGCCTTCTTCCTATTGCCGTAGCGGGTATAGATACAGGCAAGCTGCTGGAGGGAGCCGCCGCTATGAGGGAATATTGCCTGGGCAGCAGCTTTGAGGAAAATGATGCCCTGCAGTATGCTGCAGCCAGAAATATTTTACTGAGAAAGGGAAAGAGTATTGAGATACTGGTAAATTATGAGCCCTCCCTGCATTATCTGTCAGAATGGTGGAAGCAGCTGTTCGGTGAAAGCGAAGGCAAGGATCAGAAGGGAATATATCCCGCCAGTGTTGATTTTACCACTGATCTTCACTCCATGGGCCAGTTTATTCAGGACGGTCAAAAGTCCTTGTTTGAGACGGTTGTAAATATAGAAAGGGCGGATACGGAGCTGTTAATTGAAGGGGAAGAGGCGGATCTGGACGGCCTTAATTATCTGGCAGGCAAGAGCGTGGATTTTGTCAACAGAAATGCCATGAAGGGCACCATACTGGCTCATACTGACGGAAATGTTCCTAATCTAATTATTAATGTGCCGGAAAGAAATGAATATTATCTTGGTCAGCTCTTCTACTTCTTTGAATTTGCCTGTGGCGTCAGCGGCTATGTACTGGGAGTAAATCCTTTTGATCAGCCGGGAGTGGAAAGCTACAAGGTAAATATGTTTGCGCTCCTTGGCAAACCGGGATATGAAAAAAGACGTGAGGAACTGCTTAAGAGACTATAGTACCGGACTCCGGTAATTCTTCACAGCTGCGTACAGCTGTGTTAACAGTATCTTGTGTTTTATTATTAGAATCAAAAATAATCCTTTTAAATAGCATAAGATATTAAATATAGTTAATAAAGCCTCCTATGTTAGAAGTGGCAGTCTACCATAAAATAAACATAGGAGGTAGCCTATACGGATATGTATCGTATTCAAGAGTGCGTTGCAAAATAACTTTTTAGTTATATTGCGATGCGTTTTCTGCTTTCGTCTATGAATATGTTTGAATTACTTGTTCGATATTTGAAAAATGGTATTTCCCGGTATTCCAGGTGTGTATTATATACGAAAAGGGATAATAGGGATGAATGCCGGAAATTGATATCAGCACAGGCTGTATACACGGTTTTGTAACAGCTTGCGGAAAACTGAGTATAATATATTAGAACAAATATAAAGGATATTTCGCGCCGTTAGAGCTTGCTTCGGGCAGTTTTGCGGGATGGGTACATATCTAAGAAAATTCGCAACCGAATCCCTTTCACCTTATGGAGAATGTTAATGCATAACTGCCCTGATACCTTACTTTTTAAATATTCGGCTGCTTAACATAGATATGACAAACCGCCCCTTTATCCTGTGATAGAGGGGCGGCTTTGTGGTGCGCCAGGCAGGCGCAGTCTGATAAGGATATACAGGAAAAGATGATATGAGAAAGAATTTTATCCAAATAAGGCTTACATAACAGCTATATAAAGGTACATCAGCATAAAGTGGCAGAAGCTCCCTCCCATTACAAAGAGGTGAAAGATTTCATGGGAACCGAACTTTGTATGCCGGCTGTTGAAAATAGGTAGCTTCAGGGCATATATTATACCTCCTGCCGTATAAATTATGCCTCCTGCTATAAGCCAGCCAAAGGCGGCTTTAGGCAAAGCATTTATCAGCTGGGTAAAGGCTATTACACAGGTCCAGCCCATGGCTATATAAATAACTGAAGACAGCCATTTCGGGCAGTTGATATAAAAGGCTGTAACCAGATTTCCTATAAGGGCAAAGCTCCAAATTAAGATAAGCATAAATACTCCCATCCTGCCGCCAAGAGCAATCAGGCAGATCGGAGTATAGGTTCCTGCAATCAGGACATATATCATCATATGATCAAATTTCCGGAGGCGACGATGTATTTTGGGCGTTTTTCCAAAGGTATGATATAGAGTGCTGGCTGTATATAATAAAATCATGCTAATTATAAAGATGCCCAATGAGATGGTATGAATTTTGCCTGGCTGCCTTGCTGCCTTAATCAGCAGGGGTGTTGCTGCAAACGAAGCCATTAGTGTGCCTATGAAATGGGTAATAGCGCTGCCCGGATCCTTAACCTTGACGTTTTTAATTGTCATTAAATATCAACTCCTCATAATTAATACGAATTTATCTTTTCATCTTTTGGGGTATTTTATGCACAGCAAGGCACCACTCTATGTGATGTAGTTTAAAATACTACATGATGAATATATTAATACTACTATATATTGTAATTAAAGGCAAGAAAATGTCTCTGCAATGTGTAAATTCTCATGAATAAACAATTTAGCTTATTTTTCGCTCTTGAAAATTATATTAGGATGCAAAAATTGCTGGCTTAAGCGTATAAAAGACCGCATGAAAGTGACTATAGAACTAATATCAGTATGACCAAAGGTCTTATTGGCTTTTAGGAAAAAATATGCTATACTTAAAAAAGCAGTTAGATTCCTTGTTTAAGGAGGGTAATCAGATGGATCTGAGAATAGGAGACATAATAAGGCTTAAAAAGCCGCATCCCTGTGGCAGCAGTGAGTGGGAGATTTTACGGGTGGGAATGGACTTCCGCCTCAAATGCATGGGCTGCGGTCATCTGGTTATGCTGCCCAGAAAAGAAGTTGAGAAAAAAATCAGACAGGTTAAAAGGCCTGCAGGTGAAGCTAATGGAGCAGAAGAATAGAAAAATGTGCAGGAAATGTCTTCTTGAAGACTTCGCTCCTGATGAATATATCAAGAACATGAGGACCTATATAGAGGGACTTGCAGAAGAGACAAAAGCGGATGCAGCCTTGTACAGTAAAAGACTTGAAGCTTGCAGGGAATGTGAGAATCTGTATGAGGGTATGTGTAAATTATGTGGCTGCTTTGTAGAATATCGGGCGGCCTTAAGGATCAAAAGCTGCCCTGATACTGTACCAAAGTGGTAGGGCTATCAGTGATTATAGAAATAAAGGATATTAAAGTATACATGATAAGATAGAATTATTTTTAGCTGGTGATTAAGGATTTTTAAGCAGGTACTTGTATGCAACTTAATAAAAATGTATACTATGAATTAGATTTTTCTATAATAAGGGAGGGGTAATCTTGGATACGATCAAGATTAGGATTGATCAGGCTGAGGCCGGGATGGTGGTTGCATCTGATATATACAATATGAACAACCAGCTTATTGTTTCAAAAGGAACGATTTTAACTGAGAGGGCCATTACTCGTTTAAGATTTTATAATATCTATGGCTTGACGGTTTATGCCGAGAAAAGAGAACAGCCCAAAGAGGAATCATATATTGAAGCATTGCGTAATTCTGCGGATTTTAAGAAATTTAACCGTACATATGTTGATACTGTAAGTCAGGTCGAAAACAGCTTCAACAATGTTATAACAGGAGCAGAATTTGATGCGGACAAGCTTTTGGCGGAAACAGACCGGATAATTCATGAATGTCGTAATGGTGCCCACATCCTGGAAATGCTTCATGGTATCCGCAATTATGATGATATTACCTTCGTTCACTCCCTTAATGTTGCTCTTATCTGCAATATTTTCGCCGGCTGGTTGAAGCTTTCGGAGGAGGATACAAAGATACTGACGCTTGCAGGCTTGCTTCATGATATAGGTAAGATGCTGGTGCCCAAGGAAATAATTGCAAAAGCCGGCAAACTAACTAACGAGGAATATAAGATTATACAGAAGCATACGGTGAAGGGATACCAGATATTAAAGGATCAGCCTATTGACAACAGAATAAAACTGGCAGCCCTGTTGCATCATGAAAGATGTGACGGCAGCGGCTATCCGAACAAGTTTACGGCAGAGCAGATAGATGATTTTGCAAAGATAGTGGCTATAGCAGATGTATATGATGCCATGACCTCGAACCGCCGCTATCGCAACGCCATCTGCCCCTTTGATGTTGTGGAAAACTTTGAACGTGAAGGCTTATTAAAGTACGATCCGGGATATCTGTTGACCTTTATGGAGCATATAGTACAGTCCTACCTGCATAATATAGTAAGACTTAATGATGGCCGTGAAGGAGAGGTAGTATTGATTAATAAGCTGGCTTTGTCAAGACCGGTTGTAAGAATTGGAAACGGTTTTGTAGATCTGTCAAAGGAGCCGGATCTGTTGATAGAAGAGATTGTATAGGAAAGGAAGCGGCAGTAATAATAACCGTATGAATTAGCTTGTAAATATTTAAAATAGAAAAACGAAAATAAGATAAACAGAATAATATAATGCTTATAAAAACGCTCATATTATAACCCCTGGCGCAGGATGTGCCAGGGGTTTGGTAATGTCGGGGTTTATATTGATTTATGTTTTTTCGGGATTGTACCTAATGTATGTCCGGAGGTATGCTTAGCTTTGGCTATTCTTCATTCTTATGCTTATCTGCTTTTAAAAGACCACGAACCTCCACGACGGGTTCAACAAATAAAATTCCGTTGCCGGGGTTTTCAAGATTAAGCTCCTGATAAATATCGCTGACCACCTTTTCCACCAGTTCACCTGGCATAAGAATCATCACCAGCTCCTTTTCCGGTTCTATTTCAATGCCGAACAGCTTTTCAGTATATTCGGAACCGGTACCTCTGCCGTGTATGATAGTTCCGCCGGTGACACCTGACTTGCGCGCAATATCCATCACATCCTCTGCCATTCCCCGATTTACTATAACCGTAAGTTTTTTATACATATATTCTACCTCCACATCGTGCAATCTGTCCCAGGCTCCCTGCTTGTTGATTATCTGTTTAGCAGTTGCTATAGGAGTCATATAGGCTATTCCGTGACCAGGCTCGTTAAGCTGCAGCTCTCTGGAAAAATAATCAAGCAAGTCGAGTGCATCTTCTTTTTTGACAATCATACTGACTATTTGCCTTTTCTGGCTTTTGATGCCTAACCAGTGTAATGCTACATTTTTTACCGTACCCTTGCCAAGCAAAACCATGATGCCGTGTATTTTCTTTTCCTTTGCCAGATGGATAAATTTGTGGCATTGATGTTCATTCAGAATGAGTGTCATTGAAAGATAGGTATATTCTATGGTCAAATCTTTATTATCTTTATCCATGATTACCTCCATTTGATTGTATGTTTGACCGGGCAGCATTGGCTGCTTTGCGGGACTTGGCCTGATAAAGGGCACCAAGCAGTTCAATCGCCAAGATGGGCATCATAGCTACAATGGCTATCATTCCGAAGCCATCTGTCACGACATCGGCGGACGGTACCTGGGCCGCTATGCCCTGAACAAATGCAAGGGAGAAGGTAGCGGTCATAGGACCTGAGGCAACGCCTCCTGCATCAAAGGCAATACCCACAAACAGGTCAGGAACAAAGAAGGCCAGTATTACCGACAGTCCAAAGCCGGGCAGCAGATACATCCAAAGCCGGATTTCAGGAATAAGTATTCGCAGGGCCGACATAAATATGGACGTACCAACTGCTACAGACAGGAAAATTAGGACTAGCCTGCGCTTTACGCTTCCACCTGTTATATCCTCCACCTGATTGGTCAGTACATGAACTGCCGGTTCCGCCAGAACCGTGGATAAGCCCAGCAGCAAGGACAGTAGCAGAACCGGAATATTCGAATCCATTGATGCAAGCTGTACTCCCAGCCTTGCGCCAACTTCCATAAAGCCGCCGTTAACACCCAGCAAAAATACCACCAATCCAATATAGGTCAGGATCAAACCCCGGACGATATCTAAAACAATTCTTTTTTTCTGTTTGAAGAAAAATACCTGAAATATTATATATGCAATTATAATAGGAAGTAAAGTAAAAAATGAATCATATACCACTTCAAAGAAAATGGAGCCATATCTATCTAATAAAGATTTACCTGCCATATCTGCCTCCGGCAAGACGCCGTCCAGCTTATCACCTTCTATAAACAGACTGGCTATTAATACACCCAGAATTGCTCCGGTTGAAGAAATACCCACCAGGCCGAAGCTGTCGGCCTCACCCACCTTACTGTCCTTTTTCAAGGCGGATACACCGGCGGCCAGGGCCAGCATAAAGGGAACCGTAATTGCACCTGTCGTAGCGCCGGAAGCGTCAAATGCTATAGCCAGAAAATCAGGTGATGAAAACAGTGATAAAATTAATATCAAACCATAAGCGGCTGAAAAGACATATTTTAACCGGACATTCCGGAGGATACGCAGCATGCCAAGCGTCATCATAGTTCCTATTCCGATGGAAACGGCAACCACCATGAAAATGTTGTTGAATTGACCGGAGGTTATGCTGTCTACCTGCTTGGCCAGAATATGCAGATCCGGTTCGGCATAGGAAATAAAAAAACCTAAAACCAGACTGACGGTAATTATAACAGCATAGCTGTTCTTATGGGTAATTGTATCCCCGACACCATGTCCGATAGGCTCAAGCCCCTGAGCTATGCCAAACAAAAATATCGTTAGTCCGATAATTACCAGAGCAGAGCCAATGATAAAAGCGTACAGCATATTGGATTCCAGTGGACTAATTGTGAAATGTAGTATCAGTACTATAAAGGTTATCGGTAGTACCGACATCAACACTTCCTTAAGCTTTCCTGTTAACTCACTCAAATTCTCACCCCATTCAATTATGTATAATGTTCATTTGCACCTTTGCCAGCCGCTGGCACTCATTAAGCAGTTTGATATAAGCAGGTTTTTGGCCGGCTTCCGGGTATATATGACCGGGTATTAGAGGATTTTGGCTTTTTTGCCCACTGAAGGCTTTATAACAGCCGTCGGTCCATCTGTATCCTGAGTCTAACCCTATTCCGAAGCTATCAGCTGATACAGCATCACATAAAAACGTATATGTTATATCATATCATAAAAAAGAGCAGGAAGCCATATAAAGAATGCTGATAATAAGAAATTTGTCCGCAAATAATGCAAATTGATAATGCAAAAAATTTATATTTCGGAATATTTGCCTTAATAATGACAAATTAGGCAGTTATATTTTAATCAGAAATACTAAGAATAATCTGCCAACTCTATCAGATCTGATATGCCTGGCATAAGGTTTCATATATTCTGTCGGGAGTTTAGCGCATTTCTAATTGCAAGGGAGGGGGAGCAGTTGAGAAAACTTGTTAGATTAATTGCAGGACTTTTTATATTCTTATATGTATTCAATCTTGCCATCCCCATGCCTGCTGATGCTGCATCCGGCAATTATGGCGTAATACTAAATGATACAAAGGGCATTTATCATCTCTATAACAATCTGATTGTCATATCCCCTGCCGGAAATTTGATGATAAAGGCGGAAAGCCTGTGTGATAAGCTGGGGCTGAAATATACATTTAATAAGGATTCAAAAAAGCTTACCATAAAAAATCCTGTTAATGGCAAGTCGCTTATGTTTACAATAGGAAGCGATAAATTTACGTATTTTTCGTCAGATAAGGCAAAAGGCCAGATAAAAACAGCAGCCTATAAGGCTTATTATGACTCAAAAAGCAAATTCAATCTTATTCATATCCAAAGCCTTAAATATATATTGAGCTATAAATATTACAAGGATCTGAAGGGCAGCTATTATGACAAAATGGGATATAAGGCGATAGCTGTCTATAATACTAACGGATACGCTATAGACGAATTGCCAATAACCCGTCAGCTGACAGATTATCTTAATTCAATAACCTATACAAATAAGGATGAACTATTGGATGCGGTTCGAATTAATCTGATAAACAGAAATACGAAAGTAGCTCTTAATACCACTCGGGAGGTCATCGAGAGTATATCCGGCCATAAAACCATCTATAGTCTGATAAGAGAAATTGATAAGCCAAATACCGCAAAGGACGGGGATTATTTATCCCTGCATGTTATCAAATTCAGCCAGGCAATAAAGATAGAGAGCAAAGTAAGAGCTTCGGACGGTAAGGAGATCATTACTAAGGATGACCCTGCTAAAATAATTATTGATGTGGCTTATGAAAGCAGTCTGGAGCAGGAGGCTGTGGTTGATGCCGTGATAGCGAAGATTATAAAAGAGCTTAAGCTTGAAGGGGCTTCAGACTATCAGAAGGTTAAGCTGATACATGACTACATAATAAATAATTCCAGCTATGATCTTAGCATGAGGAAGTCTTCCGCTTATAATCTGCTGGTGGATAAATCGGCGGTTTGTGAAGGTTATGCTCTCGCCGCCTACCGCCTGTTTCTGGCTGCCGGACTTGAAAGCAGAATAATATCCGGATTGGGAAATAACGAGCCTCATGCCTGGAACATTGTGAAGGTGGATGGAAAATGGTATAATATTGATCTAACCTGGGATGATCCTGTCAGCAGTAGCGGAAAGCCGATTTTAAAATATGATTATTTCCTGAAGAGCGACAGTGACTTTAAGGGGCATGTTAGATATCCGGAATTTAAAACTGAAGAGTTTTATAATAAATATCAGATGGCAAAGAGCAGTTATTCTTATGACCATTAGACTTGACTTGAAAAAAATCAGATATAACCATTAGGCTTATTTATATTTGGCTATATTGAAATAGCCTTGTTTAAGCTTATATAAAAAACACACATGTGACTGAAAGTCGCCTTATGTCTGTATGACAAGGTTGACATACAGCACATGTGTGTTTGTTCATATTTATTATTCTGGGAGTGACTGCTATGCCATCATCAATAGATGTCTGCTGTTTAAATAATCAATTAATTCATCGGGATTTTTTATATTATCCTCGGAAATGAATATAGGAAGATCCTTTACTCTTTCCTTATAAAAAATGCGAAGTCCTTTTTCCGTTACACGGCCTATTTCATAGGCTGTTGTCAGGCCGACATAACCGCCCGGATTCCATACATATACATAGTCGGATTTATCAATATTGTCAAATACCTTCTGCTGTATCTCATAGGGCTTGTATGATCTGTTGTCGGATTTTAGGATTACAAAGCCATCAAGATCATCGACTATGACGGATAATTTGGGGGACAGCACCCTTATGCCGTTTTCTTCAAACATCTGTATTACCGAGCATATATCGTCGTAGTACTTTCTGAAGCTTCCTATAATCGTTATGTTCATATTTACCTCCCAAGATACAAACCAATCTCTATCGGTAGTAGCTTAAACAATTCATTTTTCGGCTTTTTCATTGCGATTATTCTTTTGTCATTGGCAATGGCATAACCTATGTCAAAGAGGGTTTCTTCACCTATATAGCCATCGTCGTTTTCGTTGCAGATTATTAAAGTGTCACACATTTTGATAGCATTCATATGGTAGTATTCGTACATGATGTCCCGCTTATTCATTGGAGCGTCGTCCAGATTGGGACTTAAAACATTGATGTCATTTTTCCTGAAGAAGCTTATCAGCTCCTGAATTACGCCGGCATTTCTGCGGAGGCTTCCACTAATTACAACATTTGAAAAGTTTTTGTAAAAAAGGCCGTTTAAAATGCTGTAATCCGACGGAATAATGGTTTTTACCCCCAGACAGTCAAACAGGGCGATCGCTATCAGGGTGCAGGCCTTCATCCCATAAGCCCAGCCGCCACTGAACATCCTGTTGTTGACAAAACGCTTTTCCAGATCCTCCAGAGAAAAGCGGAAAAGCCGGTTAATGCTCTGATATTTGAAGCTTGAGCTGGATATCTGATATATATGATCCTTGTCCCTGAATATGCGGTTTTTTGCCAGGTCATAACGAAATTCATTCAGGAAGCTTATTTCGCCGCCAAGATAAACAGCCACATCGGAGAAGCTCTTGTCAATTTTTTGATTTGAGCATTCAATGGCCCTGATTATTTCTTCCTTTATATAATTAATATATTCGATTGTTTCCTTGCGGCTAAACTCATATTGAATTTTTGGCAGCTTTTTCATTAATGTAGAGGTTCCTATGGAGTTTATGTGAATGGTTTGTATATCATTTCCGGGAGAGAGCTGATGGATATCTATTGTGCAGGTATTGATGCTTATTATGTAGCGGTTCCTGTCGTTGAATTCCGGCAGCAGATTTTGAATATACAGCTTTTCCAGAGCCTCCGACAGAACAAAGAAATAGAGGCCGGTTTCGTAATAAATCCTGCTTTTGATTTCAAAAAGCTGCTTTTGGGGCAGGGTACGAAACTTGCTGCAGGCATATATGCACATTTCCTCGGTTTTAAAATGTCCGGGGTCCCTCTGCCATGCCTTTATAATATTGATTAATGCATTAATGTATTTGTCCGACAGGTAGTTCTTATTGATCAGCTCATCAGCATCCTCTTCGGACAAGGTATAGGTATTGAGTTTTTCCATGGACTTGCCTTCGCGGAAAACCACCCGGCGTATCGTTTTTGTGCCAACATAGATGATGCATTTTAGCTTTACTGTCTCCATAAGCTCACCCTATACTTTGGCTGAATCATATAAATCTGCCAGAAAGGTCTTAATCTGCTCCTGCAAAATGGTAACATTTGATTTAGCCGATATTATATCTCCACAGGCAATATCGTCATGAATTTTATCAATCAGCTGGGAGTATTTAAATATAATCCTGCTCATATATGAGTTTTCTCTCTGTATATTGATTATGTCATTATCACGGTTTGTATTACATTCAAGTGCTCTTTTTATATCATGAAGGAGATTAAGCATCTCGGTCTGGCTATGTATAATCCTGTCGTACTTATTATCCCTAAGCAATAACAATATTTCATCAAGATTTGTGCTAATCTGCTGGTTTATACTGTTTATACCGTCAGTTTGCTTTTCCTTGGACTGACCGTATTTTTGCAGCAGCTTTTCATATTCTTTTCCGTTTTTCCATCTGGCCATTATACGTTCCCGAACGGTTGCTTCCTTGTCCTTCTCTTCACAGAGCTCATAAATACCCATAAAGATTCTTCTATAGCCGTCTTCATTCAGTCCACAGTTTTGATACTGCTGCAGAGGGGTCTCGGCCAAAGCGCTTTGGTCAACATTGATTCGCAGAACCATAACCCTGCACTTTTGCTCGTCTTTGGCTATGGCTCCAGCTTCATAATATATCCAGGGGGAATATCTGCTCTCATCCGTTATAAAGAAAATGCCGTAATTAGTGATACTCAGTCTTCTGTTAATTTCATAAAATGCTTTTTCTCCGGGTTTAATATCCTCTGATGACAGGAACACGTTTACACGTGAGCCGAATATAAACTCCAGGTCAGCTTTAAATTGCTCTGCTATTTCCTTAGCCAGCCTTTTGGACCAGCTTAAAAATATATTGGTTGACTTATGCTCCATATAATCCGCTCCCTTTATGCTATATTTTTATTATAGCAAGCTTTCCATATTATGTAAATAATACAGGGAAAAATTAGGACAAAAAACCCTTGCACTTCTGACATGGTTAAAGGTTGTTTACCAGATTCCATATCAAAAGGTAAGGGTATTCAGGTTCATGTATGAGTTTATGAGATTAATCAAAAATCAGGCTATATCTAAAATCAGCTTATATCAATAATTTTAAGGCTTATGCAAGCGCCTGTTACGGTACCGCGCTGGCCTCAGGTTCTGCAACAGACTTTTCGGTTATACAAACCAGAGCACTTTCAAGGCGGTGATCCTTAATGCTTTGAACCTTAATCAACAGGCCGTATTCCTCAATTTCAGGAGTGGCACCGTCATCAGGTATGTTACCCAGAATGCCGAATACAAAGCCTCCGAAGGTATCGTAATCCTCTTCGGGAAGAGCAACGCCCAGCTGCTTGGTAACCTCATCAAGAGGAGCCGAGCCCATCACCAGCCAGGTGTTGGAATCAATCCTTTGGATTTCAGGCTGCTCAACAGGCGCAGTATGATCATCCTCCAGATCGCCAACCAGCTGCTCCAGAAGATCGTTCATTGTGATAATTCCGCTCATGCCGCCATATTCATCCAGTACCACTGCAAAATGGTTTCGCCTGGACTTCATATTTCTGAACAATACATCCGCCTTTACAGATTCGGGAACGAAATATGCCGGCATTACAGCATTCTTCATAACACTCTCCCTGGATTTGTCCTTAAGACGGAAGTAATCCTTGGTGTATAATACACCTATGATATTGTCGGGGCTTTCCGAGCAGATAGGGTAGACTGAATGCTTGCTTTCATTGATGGTATTTTCCCATTGCTCATCTGTCTCTTCAGCCCATAACAGCGAAACCTCGGTTCTGTGGGTCATTATCTCTCCGGCCGTTATGTCATCGAACTCAAATATGTTCTGAATCATATCCTTTTCATCCGGATCGATAGTTCCCTTTTCGCTTCCGGCATCAATCATCATACGGATTTCTTCCTCAGTATTGTTGTTATCCTCATCCTCCGGATTAATTCTAAGTAATTTTAAGAGACCGTTTGCCGATACTGTCAATAACCAGACTATAGGTGCAAAAAGCTTGGATACTACAAAAATCAATGATGACATGCCCAGTGCAAGTGATTCTGATTTTTTCATGCCAATACGCTTAGGTACCAGCTCACCCAGAACAACAGTAAAATAAGTGAGTATCAGGGTAATTAAAATAACTGATATGGTATCCAGCACCTTAACAGGAAGGGTGATACCGATATTTATAAAAACCTGTACCAGCCTGTCGGAAAAGTTCTCAGCCGCAAAAGCACTTCCGAGAAGGTTTACCAAGGTTATACCTATTTGTATTGTTGCTAAAAAGCGTGCTGGCTGGGCGGTCAGCTTTGAGAGCCTTATTGCTCTTTTATTTCCGCTGGCTGCAAGCTTGGCAAGCTTGTTATCGTTCATGGTTACTGTTGCAATCTCGGCACATGCAAAAATCGCATTTAAAAGAATAAGGAAAACCTGTAGCAAAATTTGGCCCAATAAAGGCTCACTGTCCAAAAAAATAACCTCCTTCAATAGTAAACCAACCCGGAAAAAAATTAGTGTCCGTCAAAGCTGTATGGTTTGGTTTATATAAAATAATACTGTAATAATTTTATTAGTTTATTATGTTGACTAATTTCAGATCACTTAAAAAATTGCAGCACAAAAAGGACAATTTACATTGTCCTCCGTAAAAATCCTCTATTAATAAATATAGTAGTCAGAATTCTACTTCGTTCATAAGGATTGGGAGAATCGTCCAAATCACACACCTGTCCTTTCATATTGCATTATAGCAAATAATAAAATTATCGTCAAGCATGTGATCTCGCTATATTCTGTAAGTGTTCTACAAGTAAATTTCAGGATAAAAGATCTTCCTTCTGTTATGATAAAGCCAGGAATATTCCACTATTCATTTAAAAATACATCCAATTTTCTGTTTGATTCCTTTATAAAATCATCAAGCTCCATATTCCCTTTTAAGTATTCGTTAAAATTATCGGTGTATAATTCACCAGGCATGGTAAACTGAATGTCTCCATTTGAATAAATGCTGTACAAATCATCCATAACTACTGTTTGCGGATAAAGGCTTCTGTCCTTGAATATCATGAGTTCCTTCCGCAACAGAAGGTATTCGCAATACGCACTGATATAGCCAAGCGTTTCCTTAAGATTTTTTGACTCAGGATTTACACAGAAGAAAAAGCAATTGGTTATGTTTGATTTATTATCCGTTATAGTAGGTAATGCGCAGGCTCTGACAGTGCTTCTGTCGGCAACGCTATATTGATAGGTATGGTCTTTGTTTTGAAGCAGGGCAAAGTCATTATTAATGTTTGATGAAAATTCTGCAAATAATGAAGAATTATCTCTTGCCCAAAATTCCGAAAATGTAAGAGTATTTTTTATGTCATCGGCCAGCTTTCTGAAGTTGTCGCTGTCAAAATCCTTTGTAACTCTTAAATATTGCTTAAAGAGATTGTCAATGATGCCTCTCCAGTCATAGCAGTATAATTGACTTAATTTTCATCCTGATCAAGCTTTCTTAAAGTGGCAAAGAAAGTCTTAATATCAATGGAATCACTTAATTTTATACTGTATTCTTTGCATGTTTTTTCGTTGTAAAAGATAACAGGAATATCAACAGAAATTGGCAACATCCATATATCACCATCTGAATTGGTGGCGGCATCCCTTATATATGAGAAGCAAGCATCTAAATATTTCTGAACCCCCTCTACCTCATTAAGAGGATAGAAAGCTCCCTTATTTTTAATGTTTTCTGAAATAGACTGGGCGGAATTAACAAAGTATATATCATAATTTTTGTCCTGGGAAAGCATGGCTAATGCCATTTCATCATCGGATAGAAATTGCTGCTCAATCGTGTATCCACAACCAAATGGAAGGTAAAAATCATAAAAATTGTTGCTTAGCATTGTTATTTTTTTATTATCATACATATAAGATTCAATTTTTAATCTGATAATTTTGGTAGTGTTAAAGTCTGTGATAAAGATATATCCGTTAAAGCATAACAAATGCGCACCGCCCTTGAGATTAGGTACCAGGTCGGTCTCACCCTTGGATGGCTCAACAGATGCTGCTGTCAAAATAAATGTATTGTCACTGAATTTTTGATAAACAAAGTCATTTTCTTCGTTAAATACTGCAAATTTTAATTGCAAATCAATCTTATGGAAGGTTTTATTCTCAAAGCTGCCATCCTTTGTATTATATTCAACAAAATAGTAACCGCCTTAAGCTACTAACCTGAAATCATTATTATTTTTTAAGATTGTGTAACATATATAACACATAAAGCTAATTTCATAGAATGCTAATCATGATATTACAAGTTACTCCAATCCATGTGTGAGAACTCGTGGTTTGATTTCGTAGTATTCTGAAACATTCTTAGTTATGATTACATGCGGTTTGAACTGGGATTGCAAAACAATTAATAATTACTGCTACTATAGCGAATATTACAGTAATCTTTTTTATGATTTTTTCATAAAAATTATCCACTGCAATTATTAGATATGCAAATAACAATTTCTAAATTTCTATTGGTATACTTTGTTGTTGCTTATTATTACATACTTTAAGAAATTTGTAAGTACATCATAAACCACAAAGTACTTGATATTTACATAAAAGGAAAATTATGAGTATATTATAATAATTATTGCACAATATAGTCAATGATTGTTTGCTTATATTCCATAATGACATATCGTAGTCATCATAATTTATTATAATTTACTTCTAGTGTAATACATTATATATTGGATTACAAAAGCTAAAAGAGTCTTGACGAGACTCAATTACAGTGTTATAGTTGTTGTAGAACAGATGATGTATGTATAACAAAGTAGCAAGCACAAGAGTAAAAGCATCAATATGCAACTACTTATAATATCAAGCGAGGAGGAAGGAATATGAACATAAGCAAGTTTACCCAAAACTCCATGCAGGCTGTGCAAAACAGCCAGAGTCTGGCATATGAATATGGCCATCCGGAGATTGATATAGAGCATTTGCTGTACAGCCTCATTAGTCTGGAGGACAGCCTGATAAGAAAGCTGCTGGAAAAGATGCAGATTAACATACCTATTTTTGAAACCCAGATCAAAGGGCTGCTGAACAAACGCCCCAAGGTGTCCGGCGGGCAGGTCTATGTAAGCAGTGATTTGAACCGGGTACTTATTTATGCTGAAAATGAAGCGAAGCAGATGGGGGATTCATATGTATCCGTTGAGCATCTGTTTCTTAGCATGCTCAAATATCCCAATAAGGCAGTTAAAAAGCTCTTTGATGATTTCAGGATAAGCAGGGAGGAATTCCTGAAGGCTCTGCAATCTGTCAGGGGCAATCAGAGGGTAACCAGCGACAATCCTGAGGCGACCTATGATACCCTTGAAAAATACGGCTATGATTTGGTGGAGAGGGCCAGGCAGCAAAGGCTTGACCCGGTAATCGGCCGTGACAGCGAGATAAGAAATGTTATCAGAATCCTTTCAAGAAAAACCAAGAATAATCCTGTGCTTATAGGTGAGCCTGGCGTAGGCAAGACCGCCGTAGTGGAGGGCCTGGCCCAGCGTATCGTAAGAGGTGATGTTCCTGCGTCCCTTAAGGATAAAAGGCTGTTCGCCCTTGATATGGGAGCCTTGCTGGCGGGCGCAAAGTACCGTGGTGAATTTGAGGAAAGGCTTAAGGCTGTCCTTGAGGAGATTAGAAAAAGCGAGGGACAGATAATTCTGTTTATAGATGAGCTTCATACTATAGTTGGAGCCGGCAAGGCTGAGGGAGCCATAGATGCCGGCAATATGCTTAAGCCGATGCTGGCCAGAGGCGAGTTGCACTGCATTGGAGCCACCACACTTAACGAATACAGACAGTATGTCGAAAAGGATGCTGCCCTGGAAAGGCGCTTCCAGCCGGTTATGGTGGATGAGCCTACCGTGGAGGAAACCATATCTATACTTCGTGGGCTTAAGGAACGCTATGAGGTCTTCCACGGAGTGAAGATTACGGATGCTGCCCTGGTAAGCGCAGCAACCCTGTCCAACAGGTATATATCGGATCGTTTTCTTCCGGATAAGGCTATCGACCTGGTGGATGAGGCCTGCGCCCTTATCAAGACGGAGCTTGATTCCATGCCCACAGAGCTGGATGATATGCAAAGAAGGATCATGCAGATGGAGATAGAGGAAGCTGCTCTTAAGAAGGAAAATGACAGGCTCAGTATGGAAAGGCTAAACGTCCTTCAGCAGGAGCTGGCGGAGCTACGTGATAGATTCTCATCAGCAAAGGCAAAATGGGACAGCGAAAAGGCTGCTGTGGAGAGGATGCACAAGCTGAGGGAAGCCATAGAAAGCCTTAACAATGAGATAGAGATTGCTGAAAGAAACTATGATCTTGATAAGGCGGCGGAGCTGAAATACGGAAGGCTGCCTCAGCTGCAAAAGGAGCTGGCACAGGAGGAGGAAAGGATTAGAAAAGAGGGAACCAGTCTGGTGCATGAAAATGTTACCGAGGAAGAAATTGCGAAAATTGTATCCCGCTGGACGGGAATTCCGGTAACCAGGCTTACTGAGAGCGAGCGCAGCAAGGCTTTGCATCTTAATGAGGAGCTTCATAAGAGGGTGGTTGCCCAGGATGAAGCCGTACAAAAGGTGGCGGATGCCATTTTGCGCTCCAAAGCCGGTATAAAGGACCCGACAAAGCCGATAGGCTCCTTCCTCTTTTTAGGACCCACCGGTGTAGGCAAGACCGAGCTTGCCAAGGCGTTGGCGGAAAGCCTCTTTGATAACGAGCGTAATATGGTTCGCATAGATATGAGTGAATACATGGAGAAGCACTCTGTGGCAAGGCTTATTGGCGCACCTCCCGGATATGTGGGCTATGAGGAGGGCGGCCAGCTGACAGAGGCCATCAGGCGCAAGCCCTATGCGGTTATACTTTTTGACGAAGTGGAAAAGGCCCATCCTGAGGTCTTCAATGTTCTATTGCAGGTACTGGATGATGGCCGGATAACAGATTCGCAGGGCCGGACGGTTGACTTTAAAAACACTATTATAATCCTGACATCCAATATAGGCTCAAGATATCTGCTGGAGGGCATTGATGAATTCGGCGATATCACCGAACAATGTGAAGCCCAGGTAATGAGCGAGCTGCGGGCCGCCTTCAGACCTGAATTCCTGAACCGGCTGGATGAAATTATAATGTTTAAGCCCTTAACCCAGGAGAATATAAACGACATCCTGGAGCTGATGATAAAGGATCTCAACAGAAGGCTTGCCGACAAGGAAATCAAGATAGAGCTGACTCCTGCGGCAAAGGAATATGTGGTCGCCAGAGCCTACGACCCGGTATATGGGGCAAGGCCTTTGAGGCGCTTCCTTCAAAAGAATGTTGAAACCTTAAGCGCAAGGCTGATCCTCAGCGATCAGCTGGGACCGGATTCAACAATAGTAATAGATGAGATTGACGGAGATTTGATGGCTAGGGTAAAAAGCTGATGAGAAAAGAGAACTGAGCAGCTAGGGTATTTACTGTCAGCAGTAATACCTGGGCTGCTTCTTTGGTGCACCCGGCGGGCACACGTGCAGTTGACAGGCTTTTTATGCAGGAAACGCAACAGCTTTTGCCGCTTAGCCCGAATTATTTAAATTCCTCTGTCATAGAATTTATAATAAAATGAATATCATATGGAGGTTGTAATGAGGAGGCTAAGAATAATTATTCTGCTTCTTGCAATAATTGCAACTGCAGCGACAATGATGGCATGCAAAAAAGAGGATGAGATTAAAAAAATCAGGGATTTGGATTTTACGGTTGTGGAGGATGCCGACCTGCCGGGTGAGCTTAAGGAGTTAATTGAGGAAAAGAAGGCAGAGCCATTCAAGATTTCCTATTCCAACAAGGATAATCTATACATAGCAGTGGGCTACGGAAAGCAAAACAGCGGAGGATACAGCATATCTGTTGATGAGCTCTATCTGACCAATAACGCCATATATATAGATACAAATCTAATCGGCCCTTCCTCAGATGATGTGGTATCCCAGGGTGTAACCTATCCCTATGTGGTTGTAAAGCTTGAGTATATTGATAAAAGGGTGGTTTTTGAATAGATATAGAGCATGTGTATAACAAAATATAGTTATTTATGCCTATATCATACCAATATATAGTATATTTTTAAATTATTTTTACATTATGCATATTAAGAATTAATCGGGTTATAATATTTTTGTGCATAATTATAGTTAAAAAATTGTACGAAAGCTGCACATGTGAAAAAAATTCCATAAAAACTACTAAATTTTCTATGGGATTTATGTGCAAATTTTTCTGGATAAAGGCTCTCCCCATATATAATTGTCTGAAAATTCATTGACCAGATTAGCATTTTATGCTATAATACATATGATGCATATAATTTGTGGTCAAGAAATAAGTTGGTGTCTTAACCTTTATGGAAGTCCCGCCAGGTAAAGGTTAAAAGCACGGTAAGGAGATAATCATGATGAAGCAAAACAGTGTTAACAATGTACGGATTGCTGTAGCAAACCAAATGGGGAAAAGGGTTAAAATCCGTGTTAACAGGGGAAGGCATAAGGTAGATGTATCTGAAGGAATAATCTCCAAGATATATCCGAACATCTTTTTAGTTGAGATTCCAGGCTCAAAGGATATGCCGGCCAGAGTTGCATCCTACAGTTACACCGATTTATTGACTAAAGACGTTGAGCTTATTTTATGCAATTAGCAGCTGACAATATAGTTTACTTGCGTGGCTAAAACCGGACTGGGTTTTAGCTTTTTTGCGTTTTGGATTTGCTATGCAAAAGCCTTAAAAAATAAAACAAGGACTCATAAAACTCATATTCCCTGAATATGATATGACAGAGGCATCCGTCATATGTCCAATTTTAAGGAGGGATTTGAGTGGAGTTAATAAAAAAGAATATTCATATGAATAAATTAAGATGTAAGAGCAATCTGCAGCTTATATTAGATGATGATTTTAATGTTTCCGACAGCAAGCCTGATATCGACTATGTAATAACCAGTCAGGGAGAAGTAAGGATTAATGAAATCAGGGCTATGAACGGAAAGCTGATGGTAAAGGGAGCCCTTGCCTTTAATGTGCTGTATCTGTCTGAACAGGAGCCAAAGCCGGTACATAATTTAAGTGGAGAGATCCCCTTTGATGAAGTCATCAATATGGATGTCAACTGCTCGGATGATGAACCTATTGTAAGGTGGGAGCTTGAGGATCTGAGTGCCGGACTGATTAATTCCAGAAAGCTGAGTGTGAAGGCAATAGTCGGCTTATATGTAACAGTTGAGGATCTGTATGATGAGGAGACCGCCGTTGGGGTGGAGGGGCCGGAGGATGTTCAGTGCATACATAAAAAAATCGAGGTAACAAATGTAGTAATTAATAAAAAGGACACCTTCCGCATAAAGGATGAGATTGTTCTTCCGGCTAACAAAGGCAATATCTCATCTCTCCTTTTTTCCGATATAAGCTTAAGCAATGTCGAAGTCAGGCTTATGGATGACAAATTCAGCGTCAAGGGCGAAATTCCGGTATTTATCCTTTATACCAGCAATGATGAGGAAAATCCTATTGAGTATTATGAAACGGAATTGCCCTTCTCGGGAACTGTGGATTGCAACGGCTGCACAGAAGATATGATAGAGGATATCAGCTTTAATATTCTAAGTAAGAATCTTGAAATAAAGCCTGATGTTGATGGCGAGGAAAGGGTTCTTGATCTGGAGATTATTCTTGAGATGGGAATAAAAGTATATGACGTTGATGAGCCTGAGATTTTGTATGATGCCTATTGCACCACAAAGGAGCTCAAGCCTGTTATCCGCAATGCCAGCTATGAGAATCTGGTTATAAAAAATAACAGCAAATACCGTATTGCAGACCGTGTTAGAATCGAAAGCGATCAGCCGAAGCTACTTCAAATTTGCCATGCAAAAGGGGATATAAAGCTTGATGAGATCACAATCGAAAGCAACGGGCTTTTGGTAGACGGTGTCATTGAGCTGGATATTCTGTACATATCTGAGGATGACCACAGACCGCTCAACTCCCTGAGGGCAGTCATACCCTTCTCTCAGCTGATAGAGCTTAAGGGAATGAAGCCGGACAGCAATTATGAGATTAAGCCATCAATTGATCAGCTGAGCGTTATGATGCTTGATAGTGAAGAAATTGAGGCCAAGGCGACAATTAATCTCAATACCATAGTGTTTGATCTGATTACTGAGCCGATTATATCGGATATTGAGGTATCCGAGCTTGATATGAACAAGATCAGATCAATGCCCGGCATTATCGGATATGTGGTTAAAAAGGGCGACAGCTTGTGGAACATTGCTAAGAGTTATTACACTACTGTTAATGATTTAATAGCTATAAACAATCTTGAGGATGATAAAATCAGGGAAGGCGAGAAGCTTATAATCCTGAAAAAGGTTGAGGTAGCAAGATAAGCATCTAAAAGAAGGCTGGTGAGGCTAACAAGGAAAGTCAATCGGGAGATGCCGTATAGAGCATCTCCCTTTTTCGTAACAGGATATTTGTCGGTTTTACATATACGATATAAAGCCGCCTTATACAGCAGCTGATGGAGTCCATACCGGGAAAAAGGTACTATAAAATTTTCATAAATTGCTAATTTATATGAAAATTATACCGAAATATATTATGCAAGGTTTAATACAGGCGGACGAGCGTTTGCCAGGGAAGGCAAGGCCTGTCGCCCATAAAAAGGACCGTGCATAAAAATAAAATGTCAAGGAGGACTGATCATGAGTGTAAATGGAGTTAGCAGCAGTTATGGTTATTCAAATGTAAAGGATGTCACGGCGACAAAAAGTGGCAGGGGCGAGCGCAAGGCTGATGTGGCCGTTGCCAATGATACTGCTGTGGTTTATGAGAAAAGCAGCGAAGGCGACGGTAAGAAGGTCTATGTCAGGGATGAGGCAACAGTACAGCGGATGAAGGCGGATCTTGAGAGGCGCACCCAGAGCCTTAAGGAGCTTGTGGAAAGGATGCTGCTTAAGCAGGGCAAGGTCTATACTGAAGAAACCAATATCTTTGCCCTGATTCGGGAGGGCAAGCTGGAGGTGGACCCTGAAACCAGCCTACAGGCGCAAAAGGATATCGCAGATGATGGCTACTGGGGAGTTGAGCAGACCTCTAACAGGCTTGTGTCATTTGCAATTGCCTTAAGCGGTGGTGATCCTTCAAAGGCTGATCTAATGATTGAAGCAGTTAAGAAGGGCTTTGAGGAGGCTGAAAGAATCTGGGGAGGCAAGCTCCCTGAGATTTCATACAAAACCCTCGATGCGGTTATCAAGAAGCTTGAAGCCTGGCGTGATGGATTAAGTGAAGACTCGGAGGATAATGATACAAAAGTAGATGAATAGTCAGGCGGCGTGCTGAAAGCAAATAAGTAATCATAGCGAATTGAAATGGTAAAAAATAATATTTCCCGGAAAATCCTGATTATGAACCAAGCCATCATATATGCTCCGTTAACTTATCGGAGCCGGTCCATATCGGATATTTCCGGGGTTTTTTATGATTAACGAACAATTTTAACTCCAGATTTTTAATTCTGAGCTTGGTAAAGAACAGGCCCATTGATCAGGGCTGATATGGCCTTGTTAAAAACACCTGCTCTGCATGCTTGTAATTGTCTGAAAAATAAGCATAGGCCTGCTCCGCCCGGCTTTTATTGCGGAATATACCGAAAACGGTTGGTCCGCTTCCGCTCATCAGGGAGTTCATAGCCCCGACCTTTATCATATCCTTTTTTATATCATCAATTACCGGATGCATCCGTATTGTCACGGATTCCAGCAGATTGGCCATCTTTGCGGTCAGTGCATCCAAATCGGCAGAAACAAGCGCCTCCTTCATTCCCTCGATATCCGGATGGATGGTGGTGGAATCAAGCCTCAGACTTTCATAAACCTGTCTGGTAGATACGCTGATATCCGGCTTCACCAACAGAATGTGGCAGTCGGGTATGGGAGGAAGGGGAGTCAGCCTCTCGCCAATACCTTCGGAAAGGGCTGTGCCCAATAGAATACAGTAGGGGACATCCGCGCCGATTTTTACTCCCAGCTGCATTAGCTCAGCATCCGACATACCTGCCTGAAACAGCTGATTTAATCCCTTTAAGGCTGCGGCGGCATCGGAGCTTCCGCCTGCCAGTCCGGCGGCAACAGGGATTTTTTTATTCAAATTTATTTCCAGACCGCATTTTATAGAATTTGCTTCCATGAATAAGGCAGCAGCCTTATACACAAGATTTCTTCTGTCATTGGGCAGATATACCAGATTTGACTTAAGGCTAATATTCTCCTTGTCAGTTATCTTTATAGTCAAATCATCATGCAGGCTCAGCGACTGCATTATCATACATACATCATGATAGCCGTCACTGCGTCTGCGCAGAACATCAAGGCCAATGTTTATTTTAGCATGAGCTTTTACGCTGATGGATTTCATCTTAATCCTCCGTAGTACCAGTGTATAAAGTATTTTAGCACACTGCTCCGGGGATTACAAATAGTAAAGTCAGGTGGGCGGCCTGACTTAAGGATAAGGTTAATTTTTATCAAATAAATCCTTGAAAAACTCCAGCAGCTTGAATTTGATCTTCACCGGCATCTTTTTGGTCTTAAGAGCTTCATAATCCTCCTCCGCCAGCAGATATTTGAGCTTTTGGCCTGAGTCTTCATCTATAATACTGCAGGTTTCGTCCACGAAGCACAGGGGCGGGAAGACAACGCACCACCAGTTTTTGCCCTTTGCCTCGCCAATCTCTACCCGCAGAGCCTCATATTTGCCCGGAGGGAAGGCATATTCCCCATATAGCCTGAGAGGGAAATAGCATTCCGTAAGTGATACCTTGACAGGATAGGAAAAGCCCTGAGCCATAATGGTATCCCTGGCCAGCTGTGTGATATCCTCCTGCAGGTTGGATATGATTTTTCTGGCATCCGCAATGGAAGCAGCATCCTTTAGATAAGGCGAAAGCCTATCCACCAGCACACTTTTTACCGCCAGCTTTAAGGCCTGATCATTGTCGCTGTCACTGTTGGCTATGACATGGAAGCGGATTATTTGATCAGCTATCTGCTGCTGTCTTTGCCGATTTTGTACATTTGCCCTGATTATAAGGCTGGGTATGAACAGCAGCAAAAGAATTATAAGTAAGAGGCCCATCCGGCAACTGCCTCTAAAATGATTATGCTTGATGGTCAGGCCGATTCGATTGAATGCTTGTTGCCTTCCTAATCTAATTCCGGGAAGGATTCTGATATGTAAACGGCTTCTTTCCTTTCTCATATAAACCTCCGCATTATTGTTCTGGCATCTGTTTTTTGGGTGATTGCTTCCTTCCCCTAAAGTCTTGCCATAATATAAAAGGATATACATGGCCGGATAAATTTTAGCTGACTTCATTAGGCTGCAGCAGGTAAGCTTAAAAGAAGCGAAAGAAAATGTATGGCTTTATAAAATATGCAGAAAAGACTGATAAAGGATTGGCGGGAAGAAGCCTCAGGCCGGCGGGCGCTGCAGCCGGATATTGTACTTTAGAATAAATAATAGTAAAATAAACTGGACGATTAAGAGAAGTATAATATTAAATAAATGAGATGTTTAATGTTAATAAAAAATGAAGAGAATTGGCTGTAGTTATCAGGATTAAAGTATCCGGGATTACTAATATCAGAATATTGGAGATTGTTAAAATGACGGAAAGGGTTTTTGTAACTATAAGAGGTCTGCAGACCGGCAGCGAAGATAAGCCCATAGAGGCTAAGTTTCAGGGAAGATATGGCCTGATTAACGGAAAGCATTGCATAAGCTATGAAGAAAGGCCTGCAGACAGCGGGCTTGTCACTAAAAATATCATAAAAGCTTCAGGTGATCAGGTGATCATTATCAAAAAAAATGGGGTTGAGAGCAGGCTGGTATTTGATCAAAACAGGATAACCAGCATAGACTATCACACCCCATATGGAAGTATAAGCCTGTCAATCAGGACCAAATCAATTTCAATCAAGGACAGTCAGGACCTGATTGAAATAAATCTGGAATACAGTCTGTTATACGACAATTCGCAGCTATCGGACAACTCGGTAAATATAAAGATTACTCCGGCAAAGTAAGCAGCCGGATAAAAAACTAAGTCTACCGGTTTATTCGGTAGCAGAGGAGTCACCCTCCTTCGGTGAGAGTATTCCTTCATCATCTATTTCTATATCAAATGATATTTTCTTAATAAAATTAAAATACTTATCCCTTTCCTTATTATCTGTTATCAGGTAGGTATAGTTATTCTTGGCCATTACGGGAATAAGCTGCGGCCTTATACTGCCGTCACTGTCTATTTGGAGCTTCAGCAGGGCGGATTCTACGGTTGCCCGACTGAACCAGAAATTGCTGAGGCTGTATGCAATCAGTTTTCCCTTGTAAAATTCAAAACCCTGCATTACATGCGGATGACAGCCGATAACTGCGTCGGCGCCGGCGTCTATATAGGCCTGCGCAAGGCTTCTTTGGTATTTTTCAGGATAATTCGTGCGTTCAACTCCCCAGTGGACATAGACTATAACATAATCGCTTTCAGCCTTGGCCTGTCTGATTACTTCGCAAATTAAGGCGGGGTCGTAGGTACCCACCATTCCGGGGCGGTCCTCTGTGGCATACCAGCTGCCGGCAAATATGACTCTTGATGCGGCCACGTAAGCTATTCTTTTACCGTTAATGGTATAATATATAGGAGCCTTTGCCCGCTCTAAATCTTTTCCTGCTCCGACGTAATCAATACCTGCCTCATCCAGGGTGCTGAAGGTATCCAGAAGGGCATCCCGTCCATAATCCAGCGCGTGATTGTTGGCCAGGGATACGATATCGACACCCATTTCCTTAAGGATTTCAACCCTGGCGGGATTGGCCCTGAAGGTATAAGATTTATTGGGGGTTTTTTCACCGCGGGTACTGAAGGCAAACTCATTATTAAGCATCATGATGTCGGCATCCCGCATCTCCTTCAAAAGATCCTCCGACAGACATTTACTGATATCCTTTTTTTCAGAATCATATTTTTTTACCGGAGTTGAGTTATCATCAAGATTAACATCACCTGCAAAGGCAAGCACTAACGACCCCGCAGCAGGCTGCTCCTCCTCCGGTATGGGCGTGACAGAGGCATTATCATTTTCTTTTGTACCGCTGCCTTCTGCATCCGTACCATCAGCTGTGCCCTTTGCAGGCGCCTCCTGCTTTGTTTCATTACCGTTTCCTGTAATATTTCCGTCTCCCGTAGCATTGCTGTCGTCGCTGTCATTGCCAGCCTCATAGCCTGCCGGAATGCTATCGTCCCTGGCTGTCATATTGTCAGTCTGATTTTCGGTCTGAGCCTGTTTGTTTTTTAAATCCATCCTCGTTTGAATGTCAAATGCAAATGCTATCAGGCCTGCCATTACACATACAGACAATATACATATTATTATCAGTAATATCCTGTTCTTCTTTCGCATATTATATCCCCCTGATAAATGCTTTCATAAGCCTTTGTGTCTAATCGAACATGAGAAAATTCAATGCTTCAAAAATCTAAAAATCCTCTTGCCTTATAGATTAATTATGCCTGTAAGGAAAGAGGATTATTAATGTCTATTTTTTACTTTTCTTTTTTTAATGAGCCGGTAATCCGTTTGAAGAAGCCTTCCTTCTTTTTCTTCTGCTCAAGATTGCCTCTCAGCCCCTTGACATCCATTATATATATTCCGCTGATAACAGCCTTTACTTCCTTCTTAACAGGTATAAGGTCAAATACCTTTGCATCACATACAAGTGATAATACTCTGGGACCGATTTTGGCCTTTACAATAGGAACCTTGGAGCCCCGCAGATACTTTGGTGTCTGATCCACTACTATTTTAGGAAGTCCTGCATCCTTCATCTTCATCTTCTTTTTATCAATAACCAGAATGGAAACCGTCTGGGCAGATGCCTGCATCTGTGATTGTGCTTCTTCCTGTTTCTTTTGCAGCTTTTTTCCCAAGAAGTACAAGGCTACAAATACGCCAATCACTACAATTAGGATGATTAATAATACAATACTTAATGTACTCACGGGGTATGTACCTCCTCAAATTTACTTCAGCTGCTTGTACAAACACAAGCAACGATAATTGTATCACTTTTTCAATAAAAAATAAATAGTAATTTTTCAAAATACCACTAGAGGCAGCATAAAAAAGATACACGATATCAGGCTCTTTTAAGCCTGCTAAATCAATCTGATGGTGCGGTGTGCTAATCATAACAGGCGGGAGTTTTTTTCAAGAGCTTCCTTTATTATTCCCTGTACGTAACTACCTATGCTTTTTTGCTGCTGCTTGGGTAAATCCTTTATATAGATAGGTTTTCCGTATTCTATAATAACGTGGGCCGATCTGATCCAGGGCATATGGTTTTCAAATACAGCATCGGCATTGCTGATTGATACCGGTACAATTGCACAGCCTGTCTTTTCCGCCACCTTAAAGCTCCCTTCACGAAAAGGAAGCAGCTCCTTTCCATGATTTCTGGTCCCTTCAGGGGATATGAATATGGAATAACCGGCCTTAACCTGCTCAATAGCCTTAAGTATTGTTTCCAGCCCCTGCCTGATATCGTCTCTGTCAAGGAAAAGGCATTGCAGTAAACGCATCCAGCTACGAAGGATCGGCACTTTGGCGATCTCCTTCTTGGCTATAAAGCCGGTCAGAGTCGGAACCGTGGTATAAGCAACAGGTATATCAAAATAGCTTCTGTGGTTGCTTACATAAAGAATAGGCTCGCCCTTCGGAACATTTTCCACGCCTATTACGGTTTTTTTCACCCCACAGATAAAGAGCAGGATGCGAAAGGCTAGTACTACTATTGCCTGAGAGCTGGAAATTTGGGCTTTGCGGCTAAATAAGCCTATGACAAGCTCTATCAGCAGTAAAGGCAAGCTGATGATGGAAAACAGCAGCAGAAATAATAAAGCTAAGGTCAGCCTCATAAGCTCCTCCTTCATATGTCGCTTATGCTGAAAAATTATTCGTAATATGTGTTGTAAACCGGATCGGTTATATTAATATCCGGAAATTCTGTGATTTCAGAATAATCCGGAGCTATATCGCTGATTGAAGGGGTTGCCTGCGGCCAATTATCCTCCGGGTTATCCTGTCCATCCGGTAAAGCAGGTTCATCCGTTTCATCAGGAATATTCGGTTCAGCTGTTTCATCCGGCAAAAACGGGTCATCCTGCTCATCCTCCGGCACAGGAGTCGGGCTTATATCCGGAATGTCGGAAATATCAGGTGAAACCGTTGGACTAAGCTCGATGTCCGGCTCATCAATAATTTCACCATTTTCATCAGTTATTATTCCATCAGTTCCGGTGGGTTCAGGAATGCTTGGCTCAGGGCTGGGGGTTATATTTATAAGGTCAGCGTATTTTTCTTCAAAGTCAAAATTCCTGCCGGGAGTATAATTATAATACTCCTCCAGAGTCAGGTCGTTTTCATAAAGGTATTTGGCCAGTCCCTTGCCAACATATCTGATGTGCCATGGTTCATAAGCATAGCCGGTTATATGGGCCTTGCCTTTTGGATAACGGATAATATAGCCATAATGGTGGGCGTTTTGCGCCAGCCATTTGCCTTCGGGCGTTTCCGAAAAACTCGTTGACAGATTATAACGCAGGGATTTGCAGGACACGTCCATAGCCAGGCCGGTCTGATGCTCACTGGCTCCCGGGACAGCAGAATATTTTAAGGTGTATTCCCTGCCTTTGGTCAGGATGTTGTTGATGAAAATCTGCTTTTGCCTGGAATAGGAGCGATAGCCGGATACTCCGCATAATTCATAGCCATCCTCCCTGGCGGCGGCAAAAAGCCTTTCAAGAGCCTGAGCGGCTTCAGCTCGCATCAGGGTACGCTCATCATAGCTTTTCAAATTAAAAAATACGTTCACCGTAACCAAATTATCCGGAATATAGCTTTTGGGCAGGCTATGCTCGGGATTAACAAAAACGGTTATACTGCCGGGATCCAAATCTATCTCTGTTGCAGGGACAAAAGGCTCCTCCGGCTCTATTGTAGGGGTAGGGATTATAGCAGGAGCCTCTGTGGGAGCATTTGTTATATTTTCATATGTATCGTTTGTATCATTGCTTTTATCTGTTATGTCCGTTTTGTCTGTCACGTTAATGACGTCGGTACTATCCTGCTGGTATGAGCTGGAAACGTTGTCCGGCTTGGACAATGTAAAGAAAACTATGCCAACAGTCAGTACTACTCCAAGTACAGCTATAATAATTATATTTTTATTCCTGTTAATCAATTATATTCTCCTTTTGCAACCAAACACAAAAAACCGTTCATTTACCAGCACATAAAAACCGAATATTTAAAGCAAAGGGACCAATCAGGCCGGGTAGGGGTCCTGATATAAGGCCAAAAAGTAAACTTATACAAGACAGCTTGTATAAGTTAAGTATAGCATAATTTGTCCGTTCCGGACAAAATAATATTTTAAATTTAACGGTAACTTTTTCACTAAAGGCCCTTAATATTATCTGTCAGCTTGTTCAGGAGCCTGGTTTTCATGTTATAGAGCTTATGCGAAAGATCCACATACACGATATGAGGGTTAACCAGTCGTCTGCATTCATCCCATAGAGAGTCCTGCTCCTTCATGCAGTACTCACGTATCTCCATAACCGAAGGAGAGCTGTAAACGCATTTTCCTGATAAAAATACCGGCACCATAAGCTCCCTTAGAGTATAGGTACCCGGCTGAAGAAGGGTCTTCTTCCATGTGGCATGAGGATCAAACAGCAAAAGAGGCTTGTCAGGAGAAAATACTTCATCCGCCAGGGCTATAAGATCGGCCTTGACTTTGCCGCTTTCCTTTTCGTATATACGAATTATCTTTTTATTGCCCGGGTTGGTAATCTTCCACTGGTTTTCGGAAAGCTTGATTTTTGGAATAAAGCGACCACCCTTCCATACGGCGGCCAGCTTGTATACTCCTCCGAAGGCCGGCCAGTCTTTGGAGGTAATCAGCTTCGTACCTACTCCCCAGGAATCAATTTTAGCCCCCTGAGCCTTTAAGGAATCAATTATATATTCATCAAGATCACTGGAGGCTGTTATTGTAGCATCCTTAAAACCGGCTTCATCCAGCATCTTCCGTGCTTTTTTGGACAAATAGGCCAGATCTCCGCTGTCAAGACGAATGCCGTACTTTTCAGGCAGCTTACCTGCCTCGCGAAGCTCTTTAAATACCTTGATGGCATTGGGCACGCCTGAGCGAAGCGTATCATAGGTGTCCACCAGCAGGGTGGTGTTATGAGGGTACAATTCGGCATATTTGCGGAAGGCGGTAAGCTCATCATCATAGCTCATAATCCAGCTGTGGGCATGGGTTCCCAGGGCAGGAAGATCATAGAGCTTTGCGCTGAGCACATTGCTGGTTCCTATACAACCACCAATAATTGCGGCTCTTGCTCCCAGGGTACCTGCATCCGGTCCCTGCGCCCTTCTGAGGCCAAACTCCATTACCGGCTGGCCGCCTGCTGCATATACCACTCTTGAGGCCTTGGTGGCTATCAGGCTTTGATGGTTAATTATATTAAGCAGGGCGGTTTCTATCAGTTGAGCTTCCATAATAGGGGCTATTACCTTAAGCAGGGGTTCCATGGGGAAAACTACGGTTCCTTCCGGAACAGCATATATATCTCCGGTAAAGCGGAAGCCTCGCAGATACTCAAGAAAGTCCTCATCAAATATCTTGAGGGAGCGGAAATATTCTATGTCTTCCTCAGTGAAGCTCAGGGAGTTGATATATTCGATAATCTGTTCAAGACCGGCACATATGGCATATCCGCTGCCGGACGGATTCTCGCGGTAGAATACATCAAAGATAACCCTGTCGTTGTTTTTGTACTTAAAATAGCCCTGCATCATTGTTAATTCATAGAAATCGGTTAATAGGGTTAAGTTATGCTTGCTCATATATACCTCCGCACAATATGCCGGTTGATGCTTATACCGGCCTGTATACTTTCAGCTTTGTAACGCCTGGCTTAACGAGGTCTGATAAAGGATCTCAGGCTCATAAAATGTTCATAACACAACATATACCAGATTCAATCATAAGTCAAGACATCACAGGAGGTAAATTAGCAGCTAAATTAACAGCTTATTTTGCCAAAGAGATAATAAATGCCTGAGCCTGATATTTGTTTTGAATAATTTAGATTTTGAGGCTCCTGCTTACGGTTGCAGGCTAAGCTTTCGAAAGTCGGCAGGGGCTTATGATGCCATATAAAAGGCCTGAGAAAAGACTAAAAGGCTGAGGATAATCCTGCAGGCACAATTACCCTGGCGTAGCCTTTGAAAGCAGCAGAAAAATCCTCAGCAAAAGCAGATTTTGCATCAAAATGAGATTAGCTCATATCATACTTAAGGAATATCCTATTCCTTAACATTGGCTCTTCTTATAAGCAGCCAGCTTATGGCGCTTAATCCAGTAAATATCAGGAAGCAGCTTATTATGCCATACAACGGCTTTTGGGCGGATACACCCAGGATTTTGTCCAGGCCGCGAAAGATTGCTTCAGATATCTTTCCTTTTGCTATAATGCTGTCAACTATCGGAAGTACTACTACGATGCCTACAGGAAGACCGACACACAGACCCAGCCTGCCGCCTTTGCCCGAGCGGTAAAAGATATTTGTTAGCAAATAGCCCAGACCGGATGCAAAAAGGTTGAAGGATAAATGGAAGAAAAAGCCGGTTATCTGTAATTTAAAGCTGTCGGAGTTCGTGTTATAGAAGGAATCAAAAAAGGATAATACTACATATTTGTCATCGGAATAGGCAGCTCTGTTTATGAAATAAATCAGCTTATCCATTATAACCATAAAGGAACTGATTGTAAGAGTAGTCAGGATTCTGCCAATAAACAGTGACTTTCGGGAGGTGGCATTTTGCATTAGCATGCCGAATTCCTCCCTGAAGGAATTACAGGCGGCAACGAAAAGGTATATTATTGTTGCAAATTCCGTTCCCACAATCTGTCCGCTAAGCCCATCGTCCGCTGACGATATGGATATGGCAACAGTGGAGGTTGCTATAACTAAGACAGATACGCACAGGACAATTAAATAATATATGACAATTCCTTTGATTTGAGAAGCCAGCTGATAACGGTAAGATACGCTTGTATTCATTTTATGCACCACCTTTACTGATTAGTAAGCTGAATAAACAGCTTCTGAAGATCAAGTTTACCTAGCTCAATACCTTCGGGTAATTCACCATCAATTTTGCCCAACAGATATGCCTGCTTCAGGCCGCCAAGGTTATCAACTCCCAATACGTTCCTGCCTGCAATATAGGCATCCACCTTTGCGGCAGTACCGGCTACGGAATAACCGCTAGCCAGCAGAGACTCGCATGTTTCGTTTTTAATTATCCGTCCCTTTTTTATAATAATTATGTTTTCAATTATATTGGAGACTTCCTCTATTAAGTGGGTGGATATAACTATTGTACATGGAGACTGGCTATACTTTTCCAGAAGAACCTTATAGAAAAGCTCCCTGTGATTGGCGTCAAGACCCAGCACCGGTTCATCCAGCAATACATAGGGGGTATTGACAGAAAGGGCTATAATAAGCTTGAATATCGAATTATAGCCGGTGGACAGGGATTTGACGGATTTGCCGGTGTTAAGCTCAAAGCGTTCAGCCAGCTTATAGGCATAATCCTCGTCAAAATCAGGATAGAACTGCCTGGTCCACTTAAAAACCTCTTTGATTTTCATCCTGCCGGGGTAAAAGTTCTTTTCACTCATTAAGTATACCTTTTTGAGAGCACGATCATTGTCCTTTGCCGGAATACCGTCTATCAGCACCTCGCCGCTGTCGGCAAATATGCGGCTGGTGATAATATTCAGCAGCGTAGACTTTCCGGCCCCGTTTCTTCCAAGCAGACCATAAATTTTATCACTCTCAAAGGTCAGATTAATATTTGAAAGAGCCTGGACGTTACCGTAATTTTTACTTACATTTTTTATTTCAATACCGGTCATTTCTTAAACCCTCTTTCTATCATATTTTTAACATCCTCCTCGGATAATTCCAGTCGTTTGGCCTCAGCCACCAGACCGAGAATATAGTTGTCAAAAAACTGTTCCTTGCGTTTTTGCTTTAGCTGCCTGGTTGCTCCTTCCTTTACAAACATTCCGATCCCCCTTTTTTTATAAAGAATGCCTTCCTCAACGAGAATATTTATGCCCTTAAGAGCAGTCGCCGGATTGATCTTGTAGTTTACGGAAAACTCTGTTATGGACGGTATCTGGGATTCTTCGGCAAATGCTCCTGATAAGATGGCGTCCTCAATGCCTTCCGCAATCTGTAAAAAAATCGGCTTATTTGATTCAAAATCTATTTGCACACAGGCACCTCCTTAGCTAAGTGGTTAATTACTCAAGTAACTAACCGTAAGACCAATATACATTATGCGGATGATTTTGTCAACAGGGAATTTAATTTTTTTAATTTTACAGAATTTAATTTTTTTAATTTTACTTTTTGATGCAATTTTCACTGTTTTTAAAAGAACATTTTG